>Ga0207909_1000239_pt1 | contig 21110 bp, 17 predicted proteins | sample LakMenEpi05May10_FD_150672 | JGI IMG/M metagenome (GOLD analysis project Ga0207909, IMG submission 150672) | Freshwater microbial communities from Lake Mendota, WI - 05MAY2010 deep hole epilimnion (SPAdes) | ecosystem: Environmental > Aquatic > Freshwater > Lake > Epilimnion/Euphotic zone ...
CGCGGCGGTGCGTATAATAGTCGTCCATCATGTCTCCCAGAAATCCTTTGAACTGGTCAAACCCTCTGCTGTTGGGGATGTTGGGCTTATCAAATCCAAGGTGCCATTTGCCAATGATGGCTGTTTGATAGCCAGATTTTTTGAGAACAGCAGGCAAAAGGATGGCATCTTCTTTCAGGTAGCCCCAGGAATCTTTTTGCTGTTGCCTTATGACGCCGGGGACGCCAACAAGATCGGGGTAAAGACCGGTCAGGAGTGCAGCCCTGCTGGGAGAACATACCGTTGAATTGGCATAAAAGTTTTTCATAAACATACCCTTTGCTGCAAGGGCATCGATATGAGGCGTCTTTACATCTTTGCCACCGGTGAAAGACAGGTCTGCATAACCCAAATCATCGGCAAGGATGAAAATGATGTTGGGTTTTGCAGTGGTTGTTGATTGTGCAGCTGCATTGAACGCAAGCAGCATCATGAGCAGAAAAAACGGGAATGTTATTGGCTTCATGGTTTAAATATAGCCAATTCTGTTTTTGTCAAGCCCCGTGCCTAAAGGTTTTCCTTTACAAAATCAGCGCAGTATGTTTTGATCATCTCCCTGACTGTTCTGAACTGCTCCATGATTTCTTCTTCTGTTCCTGTTGCTTTGGCGGGGTCAGGAAAATTATAATGAAACAATTTAGCCCTAGCGGGGAAATAGGGGCATCGTTCTTTTGCATTGTCACAAACCGTGATCACAAAGTCCATGTCAATGTTTTGGTACTCCAGCACATTGTTGGAAGTATTGTTTGAAATATCCATACCATCTTCTTTCATGATGGCGATGGCCCTGGGGTTCACACCATGGGTTTCAACCCCTGCGGAATAGACCATGGCCTTTTCTGCTGCAAAGGATTCAAGGTATCCGTGGGCCAGCTGGCTCCTGCAACTGTTGCCTGTGCAGAGTACGAGTATTTTTTTCATCTGTTTGTTTTTAGCAGCAGCCACCACCGGGCGTGCATTGTTTGGTTTCAATTGGTTTTTGTGCAAATACTGTGATGCTGATGATGCCGATTCCTCCTGCGCGAAAACTGGAAATCTCTTCTGCACTCAGGTGGTTGATCAGGATATCATCAGGAATGTAAATGGGCTTTTCTTTTTGGATGGTGATGTTGTCAAAACCATTGGCATTGATCAGCTCAAGATACACCTGTTTTTGAATGGCTCCGGAAACACAGCCTGCATACATCTCAGCAGTTTCTTTCAATGCATTGGGAAGGGCTCCCACTAAGACCACATCTGAGATGCTGAAATGACCACCTGGTTTCAATACCCTGTATATTTCCTGAAACACAGCATGTTTGTTCGGAACAAGGTTCAGTACACAATTGCTCACCACAACATCAGCTACATTCGATGTGATGGGCATCTGTTCAATATCACCCTGCCTGAATTCCACATTGTTGAATCCCCTGGCTTCAGCATTTTTTCTGGCTTTCTCAATCATGGCATTGGTGAAATCAATGCCGATCACTTTTCCTGTGGCACCGGTTTCATGGCGTGCAATAAAACAATCATTTCCTGCGCCGCTGCCAAGATCAACTACGAGATCACCTTCCTTGATTCTGGCAAACTGTGTTGGCAGTCCGCATCCAAGTCCCAAATCGGCATCGGCATTGTAGCCCTCAAGTGTTGAGTAATCATCAGACATGATATTGTACACTTCCGTACTGCATCCACCGGCACCGCAACAGGAAGACATGTTTGTTTCCTTGTCTTGCAGGGCGATCTCGCTGTATTTCTGTCTTACGATTTCTTTTAATTCTGCTTCGGTTTTCATTTTGTATTATTTAAGCGTGATGGATCAACAACAGTTAAAGTCAGTCAGGGCCGGGCGTTCAAACAAATTGTTCAATGCGGTTTTGGCTTTTTCCCATTCAGCCGCATCTATGCAATAGCAGACGGATGTTCCCTCAATTTCACCCTTGATCAGCCCTGCCGCTTTCAATTCTTTCAGGTGCTGGGAAACAGTGGATTGGGAAAGCGGGATTTCATCCACGATATCACCACAAACACAGGCCTGTTTTTCGATCAGCAAATTCAGGATCAAAACACGGGCCGGATGCGAAAGGGCTTTCGCATATTTTGCTATTTTATTTTCCTCTTCGGCAAAGGCATGGTTCTTACTGGTTCCCATATTAATCGCAATATTACGATTAATTGATGAATTTACCAAAATTCCTTCATCGTCGCCCTTTGCAGGGATGACCTGATCATGTCAAACGCTTGTATAAATTTTGCTACCTTCAAGGGCATATCCCAAACGCAGCATTAACACAATCGCATGTACAAATCAACTGCATTTCTTGCCTTCATGATGTTCTTGTCCAGCCTTGCCATTGCCCAAACCAATGATCTTGCCATCATCAGGCAACGGGTGATTGCAGAATTGTTTACCAATGCCGTTGCGGACAACCAGGTGGAAACCGTAGTTGCCAAAATGAAGGAGGATGGCAGCTTTCCTGGCATAGATTACGCAGACCTGAGCAACATTGCAGGGTTTCCCCAGCAGCGACACCTCAGTGATCTTCTTTACCTGGCAAGGGTCTACCAATCAAAAAATTCCAAATACTACCACTCAAAGCAATTGATGGAAACGATTACAAAGGGTTTGGATTTCTGGGTAAAAAATGATTTCGTTGGAGACAACTGGCATGATAGCCAGATTGCAGTCCCAACCATCTTGGTTAACCTGATGCTGGTCTTGGGCAATGAGCTCCCAAAGGACCTTGTTGAAAAACTCCAGCCCATCATCGGGAGGGCCAACATGAACGCATCCGGTGCCCGTCCGAGTGGCGACAGGATTGTGATTGCAGGCATCCTGGCCAAAAATATGTTGTTCAGGGAAAACTTTGTTGAATTTGAAAGGGTGATCAAAATCATTGAAGGCGAGATCAAGTTTTCAACAGGAGAAAGGGGGATACAGCATGACTATAGTTTTCACCATCGTCCTGACAGGGTGAACAATACTACTTCTTATGGATATGGTAAATATGCAAATGCGTTTGGGGAGTGGCTGGTATATGTGAATGGAACCCAATACCAGTTTTCAAAAGAAAAGATCAACCAGCTGGTGGATTATTATATCGATGGCATCACCAAGCAATTGGTATATGGTGTATACGAAGATGTCAGTGTGAAGAACAGGGACATCACCAGCAAGAACAATTTTCAACCCCGTGGCACACTGGAAATTGAACGCCTGCTTGTTGGTACCGATTACCGCAAAGCGGAACTGGAAGAATTGATCCGCCTGAGAAAAGGGACGGCAAAGCCATCAAAATCTTTTGCGAAATTCTTCTGGCAGACAGAGCATTTTGTTTTCCAACGCCCCAATTTTTATACCACTGTGAGGATGTTTTCCACTAGGAATGCGAACATGGAAATGCCCTACAATGGTCCGGGTAAAACCACCCATCACCGGGCTGATGGCACAAATTATCTCGTGTTGAAAGGCAATGAATACCACAACATCTGGCCTGTTTATGACTGGCAAAAAGTTTCAGGTACCACGGTATTGCAGAAGCCCAAATTGTATGGTCCGGAGGATATCCAAAAGAAAGGACTCACCCGTTTTGTTGGGGCAGTAACCGATGACCTGTATGGCGCTGTGGTATTTGATTTCAAGAGCCCGCATGACATGGTGGAAGCCAAAAAGTCATGGTTCTTTTTTGATGAGGAATATGTTTGCCTGGGAACTGATATCCGGTCCGAAAGCAAATTGCCAGTGGCTACCACCATCAATCAGGTATTGCTGAATGGTGATGTTATCATCATGCAGGATGGCAACAAGTCGGTGCTTCCACAAGGCAACAGGGTAACGGATAAAGTGAAATGGGTACACCATGACAGGATTGGCTATATTTTCCCGGAGCCCGCAAAAGTCAATGTATCCAACCAAAACGAATCGGGTACTTGGGCCTCCATCACCGATCAAAAAAACATCAGCAAAGAATTGGTGACTGAACCCGTATTCAAACTCTGGTTTGACCATGGGGCGCGTCCTGCAAAAGCAGGCTATCAATACATTGTTGTGCCTGATGTAGACCAGGCCAAGCTGATAGAGACCAGTCAAAACAACCGCTCCATCAAGATCTTGTCCAACACCGACACTGTTCAAGCAGTGCTGCACGGCAAGCTCAACATGGTGCAAGCGGCTTTTTACCAGGCAGCAGACCTGAAAGTCAGCCCAGCCTTTTCTTTGAAAATGGACAGCCAAGGCATGGCCATGATCAAGATGGATGGCAGCCGCATCAAGACAATCAGTGTTGCTGATCCATCAAGGCAATTGAGGCGGATGTCCATCACCGTTTCAGGCATCTATGCTGTAAAAAAAGAGGGCCTTGTTTGTTTGCCCAACAATCAGTTGCAACAAACCATCCTGCTCATCGACCTTCCACAAGGGGTGTATGCAGGGAAATCAGTCAACTTACAGTTTTAATATCAAGTACGATATACTGAAACAATTGGGCACGCCCTGCCTGATTCATCAGTCCAAATATTCCATGTTGGTGAGAACGCCTGAAGAAGGATTGCTGGATGTATTGGGTCAAAACAAAGTGGGATGCATCGCCTTCTCACCATTGGCACAAGGCTTGTTGACCGATAAATACCTCAATGGTATTCCAGTGTACTCATTGGTGCCAGCAAGGTGGCCCATGTGCTCGATGCCTGTAATGCACTCAAGCATACCGATTTTACAACAGCGGAGCTTTCTGCCATTGATCTGATCTTGAAAAATCTTGATTGATGATCATTAACTACAAAAAAGGATTTAACGATTAATTTACTGTGGATGAAATGGAGATAAGCTAGGTTTGAGACTGAGTTTTGCAACTGATCCTTCATCCATAAAAATATTCATTATGATACATCTTTTTTCCAGAAAATGCCTCGGAATGGCTGCATTGGCCAGCCTCTGCTTTCTTTTTTCCTGCACGCAAAATGCACTTTCTGGTAAAAATCAGTTGACAATGCTTCCCGAGGCAGAAGTACAGTCTTTGGCATCATCACAGTACAATGATTTCATCAAGACCCATACCATATTGAGTCAGAACAACAATTCCAATGCTGCCATGGTGAACAGGATTGGCACAAATATCACAAAAGCGGTAAACCGGTATTATGCCTCAAATAAAAAAAGCGCCGTATTGAATGGATACAAGTGGGAATACAATCTGGTCAAAGATCCTGCAGTGAATGCCTGGTGCATGCCTGGTGGAAAAATAGTTGTGTACACCGGCTTGCTACCGGTGACCATCAATGAAAATGCATTGGCCGTTGTTATAGGACACGAGGTTTCACATGCCCTGTTGCAACACGGTAACCAGCGCATGAGTGGTTCAATGTTACAGCAATTGGGTGGAATGACGCTCTCTGTTGCGCTCAGCAAGAAACCATCTGAGACCCAAGATATTTTTATGCAGGCCTATGGCATCGGAACCGAGGTGGGGGTCATGTTACCATTTTCCAGAAAACATGAACTGGAAGCGGATCGATACGGATTGATATGGGCTGCCATGGCGGGCTATGATCCCAATGAAGCATTGGCATTCTGGGACAGGATGGAAAAGGCTGCAGGAGGGCAACAGGTGCCCGAGTTCCTAAGAACACATCCCTCAGATGCCATCCGTAAGGAAAAGATAAAATCCTATTTGCCCGAAGCGTTGCGGTATAGAGGAAAATAAATATATTGAACCATGGAATTGACGATTTACCAGGTTGACGCGTTTGCAGAAAAATTATTTGGCGGAAATCCTGCGGCAGTAATCCCATTGGAATCATGGATTGATGAAGGGTTGATGCAAAAGATAGCCTTGGAGAACAACCTTGCCGAGACGGTGTTTTTCGTAAAAAATGAACAGCGCTATGATATCCGCTGGTTCACCCCCAATGTGGAAGTAGACATTTGTGGACATGCCACCCTGGCTTCTGCATGTGTATTGTTCAACCTTTTGGATTTTGCCGGAGATAAAATTGATTTCTATTCACACAGGAGTGGTCTGTTGTCGGTAACAAAGAAAGGCGATTTGTTTACGCTTGATTTTCCTACAGACAAATATGTTGAAGTGGCTTTGGATGAAAAGCTGCTTTCCTGTTTTCAGGAAACGCCCATCAAGGCCTTTAGAGGAAGAAATGATTTTATGCTGATTTTTTCAAGTGAAAAGCTGATCAGGGAAATGCAACCTGATTTCAGGAAAATAGGGGCATTGGACTGTAGGGGAGTGATAGTCACTGCAAAAGGTGAATCCGTAGACTTTGTATCCAGGTGGTTCGGCCCACAATCGGGTGTTGATGAAGATCCTGCAACGGGGTCTGCTCATACCACCCTGGTCCCTTATTGGCGCGAAATTTTGGGCAAGGATGAATTCAAGGCTTTGCAGGTATCAGCTCGCTGCGGCAGTCTCTCCTGCAAATACCTTGGAGATCGTGTGGAGATCAGTGGCCATGCTGTTTTGTATATGGTGGGTAAAATATTCGTTTAAGCCACATTTCTTTCCGAATCATTAAATTGCATTTGAAGCCCGGCAGGCTTCATCCCTTTTACTATTTTATCATCAACAATTGCATCATGCCCAAACTCATTTTCTTTTTCGCATTGATCCACTTACTGTTCATCAATACAACAGGAGCCCAGGTCAATATCGCTATTTCCAATCCCTCTTCATTAGACAGGAAGGGAGAACTGGTTTCGGTGGATTGGAAATCCATTCAAGCCGCTTATCCAGCCATCGATACAGCCAATTTTAAGGTCATCAACAAGGCTACAAAAAGGGAGTTGGCCTGGCAATTGGAACGCATGGGGGGCAATGATGTTGTCAATCTGCTTGTGCAGGTTGATCTTCCTTCAAAAGGAAAGTTGGCGCTGCAATTGCAAAAAGGAAAATCGGCTCTGGCTCCTGTGAAAACCTATGGACGCTATGTTCCAGAGCGCAAGGATGATTTTGCCTGGGAGAATGACAAGATTGCTTTCAGGATGTATGGAAAGGAATTGGAGAAGACACCCAAGGAAATGGCCTATGGGATGGATGTTTGGGTGAAAAGTACTGATCGCATGGTGATCAACGAAAGGTACAAGCGGGGCAAATACCATGAAGACCTCGGCGACGGCATGGATTATTATCATGTAGGCTTTACATTGGGCGCTGGTAATATCGCCCCGATGATCAAGGATTCCATTTATTATGATGGAACCTATGCCCGCTACAAAGTGCTGGACAATGGACCACTTCGTACCAGGTTTCAATTGGAATACAATGAATGGAATGCTGCAGGAATGAAGCTCCGTGCAACAAAGACCATCACCCTTGATGCCGGCACGCATTTCAACAAGGTTGAAGTTGCTTATGCAGGAGATACCATGTCGGCATTGCCATTGGTGGTGGGCATCATCAAGAGAAAAGAACAAGGCACAATGTTGCTGGATGAGTTGAATGGTAGTATGGCCTATTGGGAACCCTTGCATGGTGCTGATGGCATCACCGGCGTAGGATCTTTTTTGCTTGAGCCGGCAATGGCCATCAAAGTAACAGCAACGCAACTCCTGATGCAAACATCAACACCCAAAGCAAAACCCATTGTGTATTATACAGGCGCTGCCTGGAACAAGGCTGGTGTGTTTACAAATGCCCAAGATTGGTTTTCACATGTTGAGTTGGCAAAAACAACGATCAAGCAACCCTTGCTGGTTGTTATCGGATCAATACAATAATCATATTCAATGAAATTATTCAAGGTTGATGGCGCTGTTTTATTGCAAACAGCAACCGCGGAATACAAGGTAGAAAATCTTTCCTGGGATGCACTGGTTAACCAGGAGAACCTCTATGATTTTCTTGCTGCATATGCTACCACACATGAACCCATTGCATCAACGATAGATGGCAAACAGTTGGAAGCGCCAATTGGAAGCCAGGAAATATGGGCAGCCGGCGTTACCTATTTGCGCAGCAAGGAAGCGAGGATGGACGAGTCCAAGGAAAGTGGTGCTGCAGATTTTTATGCCAAGGTGTATGAGGCAAAAAGACCTGAACTTTTTTTCAAATCAACTGCTGCAAGGTGCGCTGGTCCTGATCAGGAAGTATGGATCAGGAGGGATTCACAGTGGAATGTTCCAGAGCCGGAGTTGACCTTGTTTGCCAATGCAAGCGGAAAAATTATTGGCTATACCATTGGCAATGACATGAGCTCAAGGGATATTGAAGGGGAGAATCCCTTGTACCTGCCCCAGGCAAAATGTTATCAACGATCAGCGGCCATTGGGCCATGTTTGTTGGTGCCCTCAAAACCGATTGATGCCGATACCCAAATCCACATGTCCATCGAACGAAGCAACGAAATTGTTTTCAGTGGCAGCATCTCCATCAACCAAATGAAAAGAAAACACGAAGAACTGATCGGCTATCTTTTCATGGAAATGGATTTCCCACAAGGGGTTTACCTGATGACGGGAACCTGCTTGGTTCCTCCCAATGGTTTCACCCTTGCGGTAGGAGACCTTGTTCATATGTCTATTGATGGTATTGGAAGTTTACGGAACAAGGTGGCTATCAAACAATAGTTTGTCTTATCTTTTGACCATAATTATTTTACTGCAATGAGAATTTTTTTTTCTTCCCTCGCTTTTGCCTTGCTGATGTTTTCAATGAATGGTTGTAAGAAGGCTACAACCACAACCCCGGTTATCAATCCTCCGGGGAATACAGGAACTGGATTGATTGATCCTGCAACACTGAAGGGTTCCCTGGTTTTTCAATCCAATTTTGAACCGCCTTGTGCAGTGGTACCGATCAACGCAACGACAGACAGGATCAGCGGGAAGGATGCACAGTTGGGATCCAGCAATGATTGGGATGCCCTGCAAGGAAATGTGTTGAGTACAATGCCTTATTTTAATTACAATGGTGGAGATCTTTCCAAGCGATTTGCCAAGATTGCAACAGACCCTGTCAATGCCTCCAACAAGGTCTTACATTATAGCATCAATGACTCTTGGACAGAAACCGGTGGCGATGTTAAGGCAAGGGTCCAATATGAATTCTATGGCATCAAAGGTGGCTACAAGGAGTACTATCAATCAATGCGTATTTTTCTTCCAGACGAGTTCAGCCTGTTGAGAAAATATCCCAATACCATCAAATGGCTTACCATTGTGGAGATATGGAACAACATCACCTGGAGCCAGACTGTTCCGAATCGCTACAGGCTTACCCTTGGCATCGGAAAACTGATTCCAACCGAGAGCGATCTTCATTTTATCCTGGATGGTCAGGATTGTCTCCTGAACCCTGATGGCAGCCAGGTGTACACCACATTGTGGTCTGCCAATGGGGCCAAGACAGCAGTGCCTATTGGCAAATGGTTTACCCTGGAGTATTATTTCAAGGAAGGGGATGCAAAAAATGGAAGGTTCTACATGACCATTGAACCCGATGGTGGCAAGAAGGAAATGATCTTTGATGTTACCAATGTTACCCACAATTCAAAGGATACAGCGCCTGATGGTGTAACCCATTTCAATCCGATGAAAATGTATACCTCCAAGGAACTGATTGCCTACTTGAAGCAGCAGGGAAAATCCCTCAACATCTATTGGGATGATTTCAAATTGTGGAAGAAATAAATTCACTTCAATTCAACAATATGCGCATCATTATCCTGTTTTTTTTCATGCTGAATGGTATGCCTTCTTTTGCGCAAGCAAATGCGGGAGTTATTGATACTTCCAGCAGTGGTGGAAATTATTTTACAAGACGGGTTGAAAAAGAAAAAAAGATTGTTGCCGATTCCATCAGGATTGAAGGGTATTGGAGGAATTTTCATTTCAGTAAGCCCAACGTAAAATCCAAGGGCTTCAGTCTTGTATTTGTGATACATGGTTCTGGTGGCTCAGGCCCGGCCATGATGAAAAGGGTTCCTGAATTTGATGGGATAGCTGATCAGGAAAAAATGATTGTGGTTTTCCCTTCTGGCTATAAAAATTTTTGGAATGAGTGCAGAAAAAAATCCACCGCTGAGGCCAATGCACTGGACATCAATGAACAGGATTTCTTTCAGGGAATGATCAATTATTTTGTCAAAAAATACGGCATAGACAGGGAAAAGGTTTTTGCTGTGGGCACCTCTGGTGGCGGCCACATGGCGTATAAACTTGGCATGACCATGCCTGCTGCATTCAAGGCCATTACTGCCATTGTAGCCAATCTGCCGGATACCAACAACCTGGATTGTACCGCCTCCGGTGCACCCATGAATGTGATGATTGTGAATGGTACGGAAGACAAGACCAATCCTTACAATGGGGGTGAGGTCATCTTGGGCAGTGGTAATTTTGGATTTGTGCGTTCTTCAGAAAGGTCATTGCAGTATTGGGCTGATCTGGCAGGATATACAGGATTGCCAACCAAAACATTGCTTCCCGATCTTGATCCAAAAGATGGGAAACGCATTGAAACATACCGTTACAGTGGAGGAAAAAAAGAAGTGGTTTTGTTGAAGGTAATTGGGGGCAAACACGACTATCCGGGCGACATCAATGTGCATCGTTATGCATGGGAATTTTTCAAGTCTGTTCAGTAAATTTTAAAAATACCATGCAGCTTGACAAAGACCTGATGATCCAATTGAGGGATGCCAATGAAGCCGCATTCAGGCAGGTTTTTGACCAGTACGGAAAAAAAGTATACCAGTACATCTTGCATTATGTAAAAGTCGGGGTTGAGGCAGAAGACATCACACAAAATGTTTTTTTGAGGATCTGGGAAAAACGAGGTCTGCTTGATCCGGAAAAATCTTTTGAGGGTTTCATTTTTACCATATCCTACAGGGCAGTGATGGACCATTTCCGGGCCAATCCCAAGCGTTTGCAAAGTATGTTCCCGGTTGACCTGCTCAATGATACCTTTGTTTCAACAGTGGGTGCAGATGCATTGCTCAACCACCATCAACTGGAATCAATCTACCAGCAAGCCTTGCAGGCACTTCCCCCCAAGCGTAAAGAGATCTTTTTGCTGAGCCGGCATGGAGGACTGACCAACAGGCAGATTGCGGAACAGTTGGGCATCTCCATCAAAACGGTTGAAAACCAAATGACTGCGGCATTAACCTTTCTCAAGACCTTTTTTTCTCGTGCTGATTTTGGGAGAGCCCTGATTACTTTGGTATTTATTTTTCATTAGACTAGGGGTATTGATCATTTCCCCCGTAATAGTCATACACCCATTGTATGCCATGAACAAAACAAGCCTCAACAGGTTCTTTTCGAACCAATGCTCTCCTGTTGAACGGGAGGAAATCATCCGATGGTTGTTGGACCCTTCCAATGATTTGCTCATCAAGCATTGGTTGCGGGAGCATTGGGATACACTTTCTGTAGATGATTTGGTAGCCGCAGAAGACGAGCCAGACATGGAGAAAATCTGGGGCAAGATCCGATCCAGTATCGAAGAAAACCAATTGAAGTCTGGCCTTGATAAGGGGCCCTCCAGATCCAACAAATTTCACTACAAGAAAATTGCTGCAGCGGCCATCATGATTGGTGTATTGCTCAGTACATATTTCATTTACATCAACAATTCAGCAGATCCCAAGGATCTGGCTTCTGACGGTTCCAATGTCAAGCCATCCAATGATATCGCCCCTCCAACCATGGCCAGGGCCACCTTGAAGTTGGCAGATGGTTCGACAGTTTATCTTGATAGCAATGTCAATGGAACCCTTGCAATGCAGGGTGGCGTTGAGATTAAAAGGAATGAAGTGGGTGAAATCATTTATTCTGGTGCTGCCATTGATGCCATCTCCATGAATACCTTGTCTTTGCCAAAAGGAAGCAAACCAATCCGCCTTGTGCTCTCGGATGGTAGCCTTGTTTGGTTGAATGCAGCTTCTTCTATTACGTATCCTACTGCATTTGTTGGAAAAGAAAGAAAGGTTTCCATGATGGGTGAGGCTTATTTTGAGGTTTCAGAAAACAAAGCCATGCCTTTTTTTGTTGAGCACAATCAATTGCTGGTCAAAGTGCTGGGTACACATTTTAATGTAAATACCTATGAAAATGAAGCCAGCAACAAGGTGACACTGTTGTCTGGATTGGTGGATGTTGGCAATGGGAAAATCAGCAAGCGCCTGGTTCCTGGCCAACAGGCTTCAATATCAAAGGCCGTATTTACAGTCAAGGAAAATATTGACACGGATGAAGTGATGGCCTGGAAAAATGGACAGTTTTATTTTGGGGGCTCAGACATCAAATCGATCATGAAACAGATTGAACGTTATTATGATGTTGAGGTTGAATTTCGGGATGAGGTACCGTATCAGTTTGTGGCGAAAATCTCAAGGGATGTCAATGTTTCTGCATTTCTTGAGAAGCTTGAACTCACCAACCTGATTCATTTTAAGATTGAAGGAAAGAAAATCATTGTCATGAAATAGCAAATGCACACAAAACAAAACCGCCCCGTGATTCAGACGGAGCGGAGGCGTTTCAGTTGTTCATCATAAACGACCGTAGTAAAGTCAATTTATTTAAAACCAAAACGAATGCAATTTATGCAAAAAATCGCGCTTTGTTTGCCCCCGCCATACCGGAGCAGACGCTTGTTTAAAAACCTGTTGATTATGAAGCTAACAGCAATGCTCTTTATTCTTGGATGCCTTCATGCCGGTGCAAAAGGATTCAGCCAAAAAATCACGTTGAACCTCAAAAATTCACCAGCAGAACAAGTCTTCAAAAAAATTGAAAAGCAATCCGGTTTCGGGTTTATTTATGCCAAGGAACAATTGGCAAGGATGAAACCACTCGATCTTGAAGTCAACAGTGTTGAGCTAAAAGATGCGCTGAACATGCTGTTCCTCAACCAGCCATTTACCTTTGTGATTTCCGGAACCAACATTGTTGTGAAGAACAAGGAAACTGGGAACCCAGTGAGTGATGTTCCTGCAACGCCTCCGCCATTCCCTGTCACTGGAAAAATTGCAGATGAAGAAGGAAAGCCCCTTCAAAATGTTTCTGTTTTGATCAAAGGAACAGGAAAGGGAACGGCATCTGGTACAGATGGTAGCTTTGCCATCGAGGTGCCTGAAAAAGGAGGCACACTGGTCTTTTCATCAGTGGGTTTCGAAAATCTTGAGGTGAAAGTTTCCAAAGCAATAGCATTGACGCTTACACTCAAACGTGGAGATGTCAAGGCCGAAGAAATCATCGTGGTGGGATATGGCACGCAGCGTAAAAAAGATGTGACCGGTTCTGTGGCCTCTGTGCCCAAGGAGAGGTTGCAACAATTGCCCAATACCAATATTGCACAGGCCCTTCAGGGTTCTGTTCCCGGGCTTCAAATCAATACCAATTCCGGTGGTGCCGAGGGCAATGACATGACCATTGATATCCGTGGAAGGAATTCCATTAGTGCTAGCAACAGTCCATTGATCATTTGGGATGGTATTCCTTATACCGGTGGAATTTCTGAAATCAATCCAGCAGATGTAGAGTCCATAGAAATTTTGAAAGATGCTTCCGCCGCTGCGATTTATGGATCAAGGGGTGCCAATGGCGTCATCATCGTAACATCCAAGCAGGGTAAAAAAGGAAGGCTCAATATCACCTATGATGGATTCTACGGTACACAGACCATCATCAACAAGCCTGATTTGATGACGGGTGAGGAGTTCTATGCATTCAAGAAGTCAAGGCTTAATATTCCTGTCAATTCAATGACAGCATCAGAAGAGGAAATTTATGCTGCAGGGAAAGCGGTAGATTGGTATGATCTTGCTACGCAGACTGGTGCAAGATCACAGCACAGCCTTGGTGTTGCTGGAGGATCAGAAAAGATCAGTTTTTATCTCGGAGCCACTTACCTCAGTGTGAAAGGCATTGCTATTGCAGACAAGTTTGAGCGCTATTCCATAAAACCCAGCATCGACATAAAGGTGAATTCCTGGTTGTCACTCGGTTCGTCTACACAACTTTCCTTTCAGGACAGGAGTGGTTTGCCTGCAACCTTTTCCGGAGATTTCGGAGCGAATTACATGAACCCATTGACCACCGCATATGGAGCAAACGGCAAACCTACTATTTATGCATGGCCTGAATACAATACGGCCGGCAACCCGCTGGGCGATTTGCTTGCCACCAACAGAGACAACTCTTACCGGGTCTTCAGTTCCAATAACCTCAAAATAGATTTTCCTTTTATCAAAGGGCTTTCTTATAAGATCAATACAGGCATTGAGTTTGACAACAACCAGCGCAAAACTTACTATGGGGTAGAAACAGAAGAAGGGTTTGAGAATGGTGGAAGGGCTGTGAATTATAATTCAGTGGAAAGGAATTTTACTGTTGAAAATATCCTGAACTACAGCCGTATTTTTGGAAAACACAATATCAATTTTACAGGACTTTACAGCGGACAAAAAAATGATTTTGACAGGGATCAGTTGATTGGTGTTGGTTTCCCCAATGATGTGTTGACCAATTATCAAATGGGCGCAGCAAGGTTGCTGTCTCCTTCCTCTGCACAGTTTGCCCAATCCATTCTATCACAAATGGCCAGGTTGAATTATGGATATGATAGCCGATATCTTTTGACAGTTACTGCACGCCGTGATGGTTATTCAGGATTTGGTGACGATACCAAATATGGCGTATTCCCCTCTTTTGCATTGGCCTGGAACATCGGCAATGAAGCATTTGCCACCGGCCAAACCTACCTCAACAACCTCAAACTAAGGGCCTCCTATGGTTTGAACGGCAACCAGGCGGTTTCAAGTTATCAGTCATTGGCAACACTCAGTACACGCGGCTATCTCAATGGTACCAATTTGCTTACCGGTTATGTTCCCAACAGACTCGCCAATGAGCAATTGGGATGGGAATCAACGAAGTCTTTGACCTTTGGTCTTGATTTTGGATTTTTCAACAACAGGATTCAAGGTTCTTTGGATTACTATAGTTCAAGAACCCAGGATTTGTTGTTGGAAAGGAATATCTCATCTGTGCAGGGTTTCACCCGTGTACTACAGAACATCGGCAAGACGGCCAACAAAGGCATAGAGTTGAGTTTGAACACAGTCAACGTCAAGTTGAAAGATTTCACCTGGTCTACCAACTTGAATGTGTCACACAATACCAACAAGATTGTTGATTTGTATGGCGATGGCAAGGATGACCTGGCCAACCGTTGGTTCATTGGCAAACCTATTCGTGTGATTTATGGTTTGAAGTATGATGGTATTTTCAAGTCAGCAGAGGAAGTGGCAGCATCAGTGCAAAAGGCAAGTGCAAAACCCGGTTATGTAAGGGTATTGGATGCAGATGGAGATGGCACCATCAATACTGCGGCAGACAGGATGATTCTTGGAAACCAAGATCCTCGTTTCATCTGGGGGATGACCAATAATTTCAAATACAAACAATTCTCTTTGATGGTCTTTTTCCATGGTGTGATGGGCATTACAAAAGACAACCCAACAGAAAATGATGCGGTCTATGGAGACGTCAGGCTCAATACAACAAAGAAGGACTGGTGGTCTGATAAAAACCCCAATGGAACCCATTTCGCCAATGATGCACTGGCCAATCAGTTCAATGTTGGCTTCTATGAAAAAGCCGACTTTACACGATTCAAAGACATTTCTTTGGCATTTGAACTTCCCCGCAAGGCCCTTGAAAAGATGAAGGTGAATACCATGAAGCTGTATATGACCGGCAGAAATTTGGCAACCTTCACTCCTTACAAAGGATTGGATCCAGAGATCAGCAATCAGTTGGGAGTGCCTTTACAACGCGAAGTTATTGTCGGCGTAAATCTTTCCTTCTAACCAGTAAAATTGAAATGATGAAAAATATATTTAAAATAATTGTTTTGCTTCCTTTTGTTGTGCTGATTTCAGCAGGTTGCAAAAAAGATTTTCTCGATGAAAAACCAATGGCCGTAATTGCGCCAGACAATTTATACGTCAACAAGGCGGGATTTGAATCAGGGCTATATGGTCTTTATAATCTTGTACGCCGTGAAAGGGGTGGGATAGATGGGGGGTTTAACTCCAACAGCTCCAATGACCTTTACCTCACTGCGGCCTTCATTGGTGTAGACAATGCTTTTGCTCCTTTTCCTGCAGGTGGAAATGCACCCGAGCGCATGTTCAACAGCTTTGGCGTATTGATGAATTCGACACAGGGTTATCTCAGCAATCTCTGGGCATGGCTTTATCAAACCATTAATGCGGCCAATACAATCATTGGCAGGGCAGAGAATCCTGCTATCAACTGGACAGCTGCTGAGAAGAACCAAATCGTTGGTGAAGCCAGATTGGTAAGGGCCTGGGCATATCGTCACCTGACTTTTCTTTGGGGAGATGTGCCTTTGAATCTTACAGAATCAAAAGGCAGTACCATCCGTACCGATTGGGAAAGGACCAGCAGGGCAGAAGTGAGAAAAGCCATGGAAGCCGATCTGCTGTTTGCTGAAGCCAACATGGCGGATCCTGCTATCAATGCAGCAAGATTTCCAAAGGCAGTGGCCACGCACTACTTGGCCGAACTATATCTTACTGTAGGAGACAATGCAAAAGCCAAGGCCAAAGCGCTTTCACTCACCACCAGTCCATTGTACAAGCTTGTTACCGCCCGATATGGTGTCAGGAGAACTTTGCCAGGTACCCCTTTTACTGATATGTTTTTGGATGGAAACTCCAACAGGAGTGAAGGCAATACGGAAGCACTTTGGGTCATGCAAAATGAATACCTTTCACAGGGGGCAGAAAACAACATCATGAGAAGATGGTGGGTAAACCGCTATGAGCGGATAACCATTGCCGGAAAAACACCTGTCACTTTTTCCATTGACAACGGAGGACGTGGTATTGGAAGGTTTGGTGTCACCAAATATGCATTGTCGGTATATGATCCCAAAGATGATCGTGGTTCATACCATGCATGGAGATTATTCTACCAGATGAACAATGCTGCCTCATTGCCTACAGGCGCAAAGCTGGGAGATACAGTAAAGCTTACGCCCTTAGCGGCTGCTGAACCTGTAACCAATGCATCCAATGCACAGGCCTGGCCAAGCACGCGCAAATGGGATTGGGCGCCCTCTATCGCAGCAGATCTTCAACAGACCAGCAATTACAATGACATGATCTATCTTCGGTTGGCTGAGACCTATTTGATACTTGCTGAGGCACAGTTCAAATTAGGAGAAACAGCCGATGCAGCAACCACCATCAATCTGCTCCGGTCAAGGGCCAATGCACCATTGGCAACTGCAGCACAGATAAACCTGAACCTTATCCTGGATGAGCGTTCCAGAGAGCTGGTTACTGAGGAGCACAGGAGGTATACATTGCTTCGCACCGGTACTTGGTTTGACCGGACAAGGCTACACAACAAGAATGTTTCTACTGTCATCGCACTCCGGGATACCATTCTTCCTATCCCACAGTCAGTGATTGACGCCAACCTTACGAAACCAATGCCCCAAAACCCCGGATATTAATTTATGAAATATCGTCTGACATTTATCCTTGGATTTCTGCACCTGACTGTTGCTCTTGTAGCACAGTCAGGACAGGATTCCATAACAGTGATGGCCAAAAAATGGAGCCGAGACAAGAACAGGAATATTGTTTATTCCGACTGGACGGCTTTTAAGGCCATGACCGTTGGACGGATGGGTGTGGACTTGCCCAAGCCTTCAGCGCTTTCCCGGTACGGTGGAAATATGGCTACTCCATTCAATGCGTCTGGATTTTTTCGCATCGAAAAAAACAATGGCAAACATTGGATGGTTGATCCTGAAGGAAATGCTTTTATTGGGATTTCACTCAACAGTGTCAGAAAGGGTAGCTCCCCTCAACATGAGAGGGTCTTTGCTGAAAAATATGGCACAGATGCAAAATGGATGGCAGGGGTAAAGCAGGATATGAAAACTGCCGGATTCAACATGCTTGGTTCCTGGAGCGATACGGCAACCATCAGGATGTACAATCAATCCAACCCCAATGAAGGAATTGTGTACACCACGCAACTCAGTTTGCTGGCAGGTTTCGTGCAGCAACAGAAAAAAAATGATCCTTCAAAAAAAGAATGGCCAACCCTGGCTTTCCTGTTTGATACTGGGTTTGAAAACTATTGCCGGGCAAAATGTGAAGCAAACAAAAATGCTGCCAAAGATCCCTGGCTGGCAGGCCAATTCTCTGACAATGAACTTCCTTTTCAAAACAACCTGATCAAGGAATTCATTTCACTCAATGATCCCGGAAGTGCAGCATTTCATCTTGCTCTTAATTGGGTTCAAACAAAGGCCCTTGATACTGCAAACCTTACCAAAGACCAGCAGGAAAACTTCTCAGGGTATGTTGCATCTGTTTACTACAGAATTGTTTCCTCAGCCATCAAACAATCAGACCCCAATCACCTGTACATGGGGAGCAGGCTGCATTCCAGCGCAAAAAACAATCCATATCTGCTGAAGGCTTGCGAGCAGTATTGTGATATCATTTCCATCAATTATTATGGCAATTGGACCCCAACGGCAAAAGAATTCAACGCATGGAATTCCTTGTCCAAACCCTTCATGATTACTGAATTTTATACCAAAGCAGAGGACTCCGGTTTGCCCAATATTACCGGTGCAGGATGGTTGGTGAAAACCCAGCAGGAAAGAGGAATTTTCTACCAGAATTTTTGTCTCTCCTTGCTTGCTGCTTCCAACTGTGTGGGATGGCATTGGTTCAGGTACCAAGACAACGATCCTACTGATCCCAAGGCAGATCCTTCCAACAATGATTCCAACAAAGGGTTGGTGAACAACCGGTATGAGGTATATTTACCGCTTGCAGAAAAGATGGTTGAACTCAACCGCAATGCCCATGGTTTGAGGAACCTCAATCTGGGCGCTCTAAAAAAATAAATATGCATGCAATCACTGAAGCAGCATTGAATCAACCTGATAAGATTGCCATCATTGCCTCAGAAAATTCTTTTTCTTACAAGACCCTGCTGCAAGCATCGCAGCAGTTTGCCACTCATCTTTTGGATGGCAGCAATGACCTAGAAGGGGCAAGGGTAGCCTTCATGGTTGATCACGGCTTTGATTACGTGAAAGTACAGTGGGGCATCTGGCAGTCAGGTGCTGTAGCTGTTCCACTCTGCATCACCCATCCGTTGCCTTCGTTGCAATATGTGTTGGAAGATACCGGTGCAAACATCCTGGTTATTTCTCCAAAATACCATGAATTGTTGGCTGCTTATGCCCAGACACATGCCATCAGGCTCATTGTTGTAGACAAGGTTCCTGAAACAGCAGTTGCGGGATTGCCCCAGGTAGACCCCCGACGCAATGCGATGATTCTTTACACCAGTGGTACAACCAACAAGCCCAAAGGTGTTGTAACTACCCATGCCAACATTGCAGCGCAAATCAACGCCATTACAAGCGCCTGGGAATATGCGCCCACCGACCATGCCCTCTGTGTTTTGCCGCTCCATCATGTGCATGGTATCATCAATGTGGTATCTGCAACACTCTCGATTGGAGGCACTGTCGAATTTGTTACTTCATTTTCTGTCGATGATATTTTTTCGCGATTCCTCAAAGGTGATATCAATGTTTTCATGGCCGTTCCCACCATCTATTTCAAGCTGATTGCAGCCTTTGAATTGCTTGATGTGGAGGCCAAGGAGCAGCTGAAAAATGCCATGAAAAAATTCAGGCTGATGGTATGCGGATCAGCCGCATTGCCCGTTTCGGTGATGGAGAAATGGGAACAGGTAAGCGGTCATGTATTGCTTGAAAGATATGGCATGACAGAGATTGGCATGGGCATCAGTAATCCCTATATTGGTTTGAGAAAGCCCGGTGCGATTGGTATGCCATTGCCAGGTGTATCAGTAAGACTCGTGGATGAAAACATGCAACCCGTCATCAATGGGGAGGCTGGAGAGATACAAATCAAGGGCGAGAATGTATTCAAGGAATACTGGAATAAACCAGATGCAACAGCAAAAGAATTCACATCCGATGGATGGTTCAAAACAGGTGATGTTGCTGTGGTGGAAGAAGGATATTATCGCATCCTTGGAAGAAGTTCTGTTGACATCATCAAGTCTGGCGGATACAAATTGTCTGCCCTTGAAATTGAAGAGGTCTTGAGAACCCATGACCTGGTGGATGATTGTGCGGTGGTTGGCATTGCAGACGATGAATGGGGTGAATTGGTGGTGGCTGCTGTCGTGGCAAAGGAAGGGCTTGATCAGCATCAGCTGAACCAATGGATGCGCACACAGATGGCTACCTACAAAACGCCCAGGAAATACCTAATGGTCAAAGAACTGCCCAGAAATGCCATGGGAAAGGTGGTGAAAAATGAAGTAAAAACAATGTTCTAATGAAATTGATCAGAGCTGGTATCTTGATGGTATCGATGTTGCTTGTAATGAACATCACTACAGCACAGCGTTTCAAATCAGTTGTTTTTAATTCCCTTGATTCAATCACTGCGGTTGAATATGGAAGGGCCTTGAATATAAAAGGCAACTCCGAATCATTGCTGATGGATCTTATTTTTCCGCAGGGAGATACCATGAAGAAAAGACCATTGGTTGTTTTCATCCATGGTGGAGGATTCCAGAACAACAGCCGAAAGGGATCTTATAGTGCCATGGTTTGCCAGGGTTTTGCAAAGCGTGGATATGTAACTGCCACAATCGATTATCGCCTGGGCATTGAGAACCAGAAAAGCAATGATGATTATGCCAATGCCCTTTATCGCGCCCAGCAGGATGGTCGTGCAGCCATTCGTTTTTTAAAAAAACATGCTGCTCAATATGGCATCGATACCAATCATGTATTTTTGACAGGCAGTTCCGCGGGTTCAAAAACCGCCATGGCCATTGCTTATATGGATGAGGCTGAACTTCCTGCTGGCATCAACACAGAAAAATGGGGACCTTTGGAAGGTACAGGAGGGAGTAAAGGATATTCATCCAAAGTACATGGTGTCATGAATGCATGGGGTGCGATGATTGATTTCAACTGGATAAAAAAAGGCGATGCGCCACTGTTCAATACTTC
>Ga0207909_1000244_pt1 | contig 20510 bp, 17 predicted proteins | sample LakMenEpi05May10_FD_150672 | JGI IMG/M metagenome (GOLD analysis project Ga0207909, IMG submission 150672) | Freshwater microbial communities from Lake Mendota, WI - 05MAY2010 deep hole epilimnion (SPAdes) | ecosystem: Environmental > Aquatic > Freshwater > Lake > Epilimnion/Euphotic zone ...
GAAGTGATTTTGGCCAATATTTTGGACGACAGGCATCCTGACCATGGCCGTGCAGGCAGATTGGTGGTGGATGCTGCCTTTCTTGCAGGGCTCAGTAAAATTGAAACCTTTGATGAGAATGGGGCGCCCCAAAAAAGGTGGAGACCCAAGCATGTCTTGCATTATATCCAGGACCGTTTTTATGAGCCGGATCTGGTGGTTGACATCACCGATGTTTTTGAACAACGCATGGAAGCCATCAAGGCATATGCTACACAGTTTCATACCAATCCTGACTCAAGCAAAGGAACCCAGACCTATATTTCAACACCTGATTTCCTGGAAGCCTTGATCTCCCGGTCGAGGCTGATGGGCAAGCGCATCGGCGTGAAATTTGCTGAAGGCTTTGTTACACAGAAAAACATTGGGATCAAAAGTTTGGAGGATTTGGTCCTTAATGAAACATAGTTGGGAGATGAATTTTTAGTGTTGGGGCGATTGGTGATGGGAAGAGAGATGAAAAAACAGAATTGATCAATAATCAAAGTTGAGTTATGTCAAAAGTCAATGTTGGACTTGTTCAGATGGGTTGTACGGCTGATGCCCAGGAAAATGTTTCCAAAGCCATTGCGGGCATCAGAAATGCCGCAGCGCAGGGCGCTCAAATTGTTTGCCTTCAGGAATTGTTTACATCCCTTTATTTCTGTGATGTTGAAGCGTACGAGAATTTTCAATTGGCAGAGGCCATTCCTGGAGCAACAACAGATGTACTCTCCACAGTTGCCAAAGAAACCGGTGTGGTGATCATTGCATCATTGTTTGAAAAGCGCGCACAAGGGCTATATCACAATACCACTGCTGTGATTGATGCAGATGGTACCTATCTTGGTAAGTACAGAAAAATGCACATTCCGGATGATCCTGCTTATTACGAAAAATTTTATTTTACTCCAGGAGACCTTGGCTACAAGGTTTTTGAAACAAAATTTGCCAAGATTGGGGTGCTGATCTGCTGGGACCAATGGTATCCTGAAGCAGCCAGGTTGACCAGTCTGATGGGTGCTGAAATTCTTTTCTTTCCAACTGCCATCGGTTGGGCAACATCCCAGGATGAAGCCACCAATACCGAGCAATACAATGCCTGGCAAACCATCCAACGCAGCCATGCCATTGCCAACGGCGTGCATGTAGTCAGCGTGAACAGGGTTGGGTTTGAACAGGATGGTGCCATGAAATTCTGGGGCGGCTCCTTTGTTTCCAATCCCTTTGGAACCCTGCTCTCAAAAGCATCTCACGATGATGAAGAGGTGGTGGTGACTGAAATTGATCTTGACAAAACCGACAGCTACCGCACCCACTGGCCCTTTATGCGTGACAGAAGAATTGATAGCTATGGTGAGATTGTTAAGCGATTCATTGATTAATGTTGAAGGGGTTGAAGTGGTTTAAGGGGTTTAAGTATTTTTTTCAACTCCTTCAACTGCTTCAACCCCCTCAACCTCTTCAACCTCTTCAACTCCCTCAACCCCCTCAACCTCCCTCAACGATATGACCCCCAAATCCCTCGGCTACTATTTCCCCGCAGAATTTGCACCACATAAATCTACCTGGTTGAGCTGGCCCCACAAGGAAGCCTCATGGCCCGGGAAGATTGATGCCATCTTTCCATCTTATGTTGCGTTCATCAAAACCTTGACAAGGTTTGAAACGGTGAACATCAATGTTGTTGATGAGGCTATGCAACAGCGTGCCACAGTATTGCTAGAAGCTGCAGGAGTCGACATGGGTAAGGTTGCATTCTTCCTGCACCCCACCAACGATGCCTGGTGCAGGGATCATGGTCCTGCTTTTCTCTTGAACAAATTGGAGCCAAACAAGAAAGCCATTGTGGATTGGAACTACAATGCCTGGGGCAACAAGTATCCTCCTTTTGACCTGGATGATGTCATTCCAACCCTGATCGGAAAGCAGTTTGGGTTGCATGTATTCAACCCCGGAATCATCATGGAAGGAGGTTCTGTCGATTTCAATGGTGCAGGAACGGTAATCACTTCAACCGCCTGTTTATTAAACCCCAACCGCAATCCAGACCTGAGCCAGGCGCAAATAGAACAATACCTGATGGATTATTATGGTCAAGACCAGGTCTTGTGGGTGGATGAAGGCATCATCGGAGATGATACTGATGGGCATATCGATGATACTGTTCGATTCGTGAACGAGGATACGGTCATTACGGTGGTTGAAGAAAATACAAATGACGATAACTATGCCTTGCTCCAACATAACTTGAAGCAGCTCAAGGCAATGCGTTTGTTGAATGGAAAACAATTGAATATTGTGGAGATTCCCATGCCAGATCCTGTGATTTGGGAAGAGCAAATGCTACCTGCTTCTTATGCCAATTTTTATATTGCCAACAACCAAGTAGTTGTTCCAACATTCCGGTCTGATAAAGATGATAAGGCACTACAGATCATTCAAGGTTGTTTTCCTGATCGAGAAATCGTAGGGATTGATTCAACAGATATTATTTGGGGGCTGGGCAGTTTTCATTGCCTGAGCCAGCAGGAGCCTTTGTGATTTAGTGGTAAATCAATTTATTTCGTTCATTATTGTTGCTGCATCGATGCCGATTGCTTCTGTGATTTTTAAAAATTCTTCCAAGCCTAGGGAGATTTTTCCCATTTCAATTCCAACAATTATTTCAACATCAATTCCGGTTTTTGAACTCAACTCTTGTAAAGTTATTTCAGAATTGAGTCTTTTATTGGAGAGGATTCTCCCAATAGTGTTCAAGAAAAGACCTTCATTCATCATCTAATGTTAAACATTAATTTTTCGTACCACTAAATGTAGGCATAATCTTTTGTTTCTAATTAAAATATGTCATAAAAGTCATATTATTATTTATTTTAATGTTTAAATTTGTTTTATTGAATTTTAGTAAATTTTTTATCGTGTGAAAAAAGATGAGATTTCGCAAATAGTAGGGGCTAAAATTCGTAAAATTCGTATAACCCAAGGTCTGTCTATTCAAAACCTGGCGTATGAAATAGGAATTGAGTATACACAGTTGAGCAGAATCGAAAGAGGAAAAATCAATACCTCGATCTTCCAATTATTTCTTATCTCACGTGCATTGGAAGTGAATTTTGCAGATATAATTCAAGGCCTTGATAACATAGAAGTTAAAAATAACTGTTGATTTCAACCTTGAAATGTTACCAAGGTATTTTAGAAATTGATCATATTCTATCTGTGCTTCTCATCACTCGCAATATTGTGCACATCCCACTCAACCCTTTTTTCAAAAGGGTTTTTTCGTACTGAGCACTGGGCTTTTGAACATATTCTACACGAAAAGTCGAGGCAGCCGTCTGCATGAACAAACAACTCGACACTTTCCCCAAATTCATTTCTCGCAATTGCTGAAAAAGCATCTACTTCATTGTGGGCCTCGTGCACATTGAGGTACCAGGGAACGGTAAGGTGACAATCTACATGGATTACTGAGCCGAATTTGATGATGCGGAGGTTGTGAAGATCCACCCAGTTTTCCCTTCTGTTAGCATTCATTCTGGACACGAGTTTCTCTAAAAGAGCATGGTCGGCTTCGTCCATGATACCTGCAAGGGAGCTCCTGACAATGGTATATCCGGTATAGATGATGAAAAAAGCAAGACCAATGGCAACGGCACTGTCCAGCCAGATCCAGTTGGTCCAGAAGATCACTGCCATGCCGATAACAATTCCCACAGTAGAATAGGTGTCGCTTTGGAGGTGTTTCCCTGAAGCCACCAGTGCCAGTGAATTGTTTTTCTTTCCTGTTTTGATGGCGTACCATCCGGTGATATAATTGATGATGGCGGTGAACCCAATGATGGCCATTCCGGTATCCAGTTTTTGGATGATGTGTGGGTGGATAAAGTTGTTGATGGCCTCATAAATAATGACGAGACCTGCAATGCCAACAAGTCCGCCTTCAACCGCAGCAGAAATAAATTCCGCTTTTCCATGTCCATAAGGATGTTCCTTGTCTCGGGGTTTGGAAGCAATGTATAAACTGTAGAGGCTGATGAACCCTGCCACCACGTTAACCGTGCTTTCCAGGGCATCGGTGAGTACCGCTACCGATTGTGTCATCCACCAGGCCACCAGCTTGAATGCGAACAATACAACCGCAACAATGGCTACAATGCGCTGAATCCTGTAATTGAGTTGGGCATGTTCACCGATCATGGGATAGTTTGGATGAATATATCAAAATGCAGGCTGTCAAAAAACTTATTCGCGGGTTTCGTGTTTAATTTTATGGTAAACCATAATTTCTTTTCATATTCGCAACCATGGGAGTAAACAAGGCAGCTTACGAAAAATTGATGGGGGAGATGCAAATATCGGGTGCAACGTTGATTGCAGTTTCTAAAACCAAGCCATCAGCAGATATCATGGAATTATATGCCCTGGGGCACCGTGATTTTGGGGAAAATTATGTGCAGGAATTGGTCAAGAAACAGACTGAGCTGCCCGAAGATATCCACTGGCATTTCATTGGCCACCTACAATCCAACAAAATCAAAATGATTGCGCCTTATGTTCATTTGATTCATGGGGTAGACAGCATTAAATTGTTGGAAGCCATTGACAAGGAGGGCAGGAAACTGAATAAAAAGATCAACTGTCTTTTGCAGGTTCATGTGGCAACGGAGGAGACAAAGTTTGGCTTGGATCTTGTAGAAGCAAGACAAGCTGCTGCCATGTATTTTATTGAAAAAAAATATCCGAACGTTGGCCTTTGCGGCATCATGGGAATGGCCTCATTCTCTGAAGACGAGACTCTGCTCAAACAAGAGTTCGGTGCATTGAAAACCTTGTATGACGAAATCAAATCTCTTTATGGGACAGATGCCGTTGATTTCAATACCCTTTCTATGGGCATGAGTGGAGATTATCCCATCGCCCTGGCTTCTGGCAGCAACATGATAAGGGTGGGGAGTCTTTTGTTTGGCGCTAGAGGCTAGCGCGTTGAGGAGGTTGAAGGGGTTGAAGAGGTTGAAATAACAATTCTTAAACCGCTTAAACTACTTCAACCCCTTCAACTAATTCAACCTTACTTCTTTCCAGCAAAATCCACCACCAAATTACAAAAAGCCTTCACCCCTACGTCCAGCATGCTGTCGTCAATGAAAAAGTCTGGTGTATGATGTGGCGCTGCTTTTGAAGGGTCTGTGCCTTTGGGCATGCCGCCGAGGTTAAAGAAAAATGCAGGTGCTTTTACACCAAAAAAAGAAAAATCTTCTGCACCGGTGGTCCAGATGCCTGCTGTTGCATTTCCTTTTCCGGCAGCCCTTTCCAAGGAAGGAACCATGGCGGCAACCAATGCAGGATCGTTATAGGTTACAAGGGTCTTGGTATCAATCATCACATCCACTTCAGCGCCCCAGGCTTCTGCAACATTCTTTGCCACCAATTTGATTTTTTCGTGCACATCTTTCTGCATTTTGCTGTCAAGGGTTCTGATGGTGCCTTCCAGTTCAGCTGTTTCAGGAATGATATTGGCCCTTACACCGCTGTGAAACTTACCAACGGTAATCACCACAGGGGCAACGGTCAGGTCTTGCTGGCGGCTGACAATGGTTTGAAGGTTGTTGATGATTTGTGTGCCCACAACAATGGGGTCAATGCCTGTCCAAGGGGTGGAACCATGGGTCTGCTTTCCTTTGATTTTGATGGTAAACCAATCAGAGGAGGCCATCATCGATCCACTTTTGTATTTGATCTTACCAACTTCAAGGGCAGAGGCAATGTGGAGTCCGAAAACGGCATCCACTTTTGGATTGTCCATCACACCTTCTTTGATCATCAACGGTGCGCCGCCTTCTTCATCGCCGGGAGGTCCTTCTTCTGCTGGCTGGAAAAAGAATTTAACCGTACCCGCAATATCTTTTTTCATGCCTGCCAATACTTCCGCAGTGCCCATCAAGATGGAGGTATGTGTATCGTGGCCACAGGCATGCATCACCGAAACAGGTGTGCCCATATAATCTGCCGTCACCGTTGATTTATAGGGAACATCAACCCTTTCCTTTACTGGCAGTCCGTCGATGTCCGCGCGAAGCGCGATAACCGGTCCTGGTTTTCCGCCACGCAGCACACCCAAAACGCCGGTCTTAGCAAGAAGTGTCACTTCAATCCCAAGGCTTTTCAAATGGTTGGCAATGTATTGCTGGGTTTTAAATTCTCTGTTTCCCAACTCTGGGTTTTGATGCAGATGTCTTCTCCATTCTACCAGTTTTGGAGAGATGGCCTTGGACTTGCTGTCAATGGCCGCTTCCATGGGGGATTGTGCCTGGCTAAAAATGCCTAAAAAAAGCAATGCTGTGAGAAGGAGTAATCGGCGCATGTTCTTGAATTATGTCTGTAAATTAAGCATTTTCATCCATCCCAACCCCATAACTCACGCGCATTTTCCGTAACTTTGCACCCTTTCGAAAGATAAAATTTCAATACAATGATCAGTGCACGCAACATAACCCTCGCTTACGGAAAAAGGGTTCTTTTTGATGAGGTGAACATCAATTTCATCAAGGGTAACTGCTATGGCGTTATCGGCGCCAACGGAGCGGGAAAAAGTACTTTCCTGAAAATTTTGAGCGGTGAGATTGAACCCAACAAAGGAACCATCGACATCACGCCAGGAGAGCGCATGGCGGTATTGAACCAGAACCAGTTCCAGTTTGACGAACAGACCGTGTTGAATACCGTGTTGATGGGCCACAAGAAGATGTGGGCCATTGCCCAGGAGAGAGAAACGATTTATGCCAAGGAGGATTTTTCTGAGGCTGATGGCATCAGGGCTGGTGAGCTTGAGTCTGAATTTGGAGAAATGGGAGGCTATACCGCCGAGAGTGATGCAGCAACTTTTTTAAGTGACCTGGGCGTTACTGAAAAATACCATTCCACACTGATGAAGGACATGCCGTCCAACATGAAAGTAAGGGTATTGTTGGCACAGGCCCTGTTCGGAAATCCAGACATCCTGTTGCTGGATGAGCCTACCAATGGCCTGGATCTTGAAACCATCGGTTGGTTGGAAAACTTCCTGGCAGACTATCAAAACATCGTATTGGTGGTAAGCCATGACCGTCACTTCCTTGATGCAGTGTGTACGCATGTGGCCGATGTTGACAGGCAAAAAATAAAGGTATTTACCGGTAACTATACTTTCTGGTACGAGTCATCCCAGTTGATGGCAAGGCAGCAAAATGACAAGAACAAAAAGACTGAAGACAAGCGCCAGGCGTTGATCGACTTCATTGCACGTTTCAGTGCCAACGCCTCTAAATCAAAACAGGCAACTTCCCGGAAAAAAGCCTTGGAAAAACTGACCATTGATGAGATTGAGCCTTCCAACAGAAAATACCCAGGTATTATTTTTCAGCCATTGAGAGAAGTGGGCAACCAGATACTTTCAGTTGAAGGACTTTCAAAGTCTGTTGACGGAAGGGTCTTGTTTGACAAGATCAATTTTTCTGTCAGCAAGGGAGATAAGATTGCATTTGTAAGCCGTGACCCATTGGCGGTAACTGCGTTCTTCGAGATCATCAACAATGAATTGTCTGCTGATGGAGGAAAGTTTGAGTGGGGAACAACCATCACCAAATCATATTTGCCAGTAGAAAATACCGATTTTTTCAAGGAAGAATATGGGTTGATGGACTGGCTAAGGCAATATGTTCCTCCCCATGTTACCGATGCAGATGAGCCTTTCCTGCGTGGATTTTTAGGGAAAATGCTGTTTAGTGGAGATGACATCGCCAAGAAAACAAAGGTATTGAGTGGGGGAGAAAAAGTGAGGTGCATGGTGAGCCGCATGATGCTCCAGAATCCTAACTGTGTTATTCTTGATCAGCCTACCAACCACCTCGACCTGGAGAGCATCCAAAGTTTCAATGAAGGATGCATCAATTTTCCAGGGGTTGTTTTGATGACTTCCCATGACCATACCTTCATGCAGACGGTTGCCACCAGGGTAATTGAACTTACTCCTAAAGGATCCATTGACAGGTTGATGACCTTTGATGAATACCTGACGGACAAGCGGGTTCAAGAGCTCAGGGCTGAAATGTATTGATCAGCATCATCGGTTCGATTGATTTCGGTCATGTAGACAGGGATTTTGAAACAAGACATTTGTTTCAAAATAACCATCATGCAACTCACCGAAACTTCTCCCCAGCAAGCAGAGCATTTTGAATGGATCAATGCTGTTGATTTTTACCATGCCTATCTGGATATTGTAGCAGATCGCATTGAAGCACTGGGTGACCTGGATGGTGAAGTGATTGATGAAAGAAAGGTGGAATTCTTTTCTGAGAAACTCAATGAACTCCGTGAAAGGCTCTACGGTATTTCTTATGCCGTGAGTGAGCACATTGATGAAATGGACTTGGTACCTGCGGTGAGCAATCGGCTTGAAAGGGACCTTCAATCCATTCACCATTTCGGTATCAGGGACAAGATTGAAATGTTTGAAGAGCAGGTCAATGATTTTAGAACTGCATTCAATGAGTTTTATGTGCGGGTGCTTTGATTTTTACTGGCGGTATTCTCCAAATACATTCCTGAGTTTTCCTGCAATTTCTCCAAGCGTGCAATAATTTTCAACGGCATCAAGAACTGGGGGCATGAGATTATTGCCATTGATAGCAGCCTGCTCAATGGCGTTGAGGCATTGCTGGGCGCGTTGCTCATCTCTGCTTGATTTCAGTTTTTTCAATTTTTCAGTTTGCAGGTCCCTGATGGAATCATCAATTTTCAATAATGTTGGCTCAGGATCTTTTGCTCCCTGAAACTTGTTGACGCCCACTACCACTTTGATCTGCTGCTCAACTTCTCTTTGAAATTTGTAAGCACTTTGGGCAATCTGTTCCTGCATAAAACCTTCTTCAATGGCGCGGACGCTGCCTCCCATTTCATCAATATGGGCCATGATTTCATTGACGGCAAGTTCCATTGATGCAGTCAGGGATTCAACATAATAGGATCCTCCCAGAGGGTCTGCCGTTTCTGCCACACCACTTTCAAAAGCAATGATTTGTTGGGTTTTGAGTGCCACCTGTGCTGCCTCTTCTGTGGGCAGGCTCAGGGCTTCATCGTAGCCATTGGTATGCAAGGATTGGGTGCCACCCAGTACTGCTGAAAGGGCCTGCAGGGTGACCCTGGCGATGTTGTTCAGGGGTTGTTGCTGTGTAAGGGTGCTGCCACCGGTTTGTGCATGAAAGCGCAGCATCATGGCTTTTGGGTCTGTTGCGCCAAGCGATTGCATGGTTTCTGCCCAGATCTTTCTTGCTGCGCGGAATTTCGCCACTTCTTCAAAAAGATTGTTGTGGGCATTGAAAAAGAAGGAAAGTCTTTTGCCCAGGGTATTGATGTCAATTCCTTTTTCAATAGCAGCCTTTACATAGGCTTTTCCGTTGCTCAACGTAAAAGCAACTTCTTGTGCAGCCGTGCTGCCGGCCTCACGGATATGGTATCCAGAAATGGAGATGGTATTCCATTTGGGCATGTTTGTGCTGCACCATTCAAACAAATCGGTGATGATGCGCATGGATGGAGCAGGAGGGTAGATATAGGTGCCACGGGCTGCATATTCCTTGAGAATATCATTTTGTATGGTACCTGTCAGTTTGGAAATATCAGCCCCTTTTTTTCTGGCAACCGCTGCATACAATGCCAGTAAGACAAAGCCAGTGGAGTTGATGGTCATGGAGGTTGAAACCTTTTCCAGGTCAATCCCATCAAAAAGAATTTCCATGTCTTCGATGCTGTCGATGGCTACGCCAACTTTTCCAACTTCACCTTCAGCAAGGGCATGATCACTGTCATAGCCAATCTGGGTTGGAAGGTCAAATGCCACACTCAAGCCGGTTACCCCTTGTGCCAGCAGAAAATGGTAGCGTTTGTTGCTTTCTTCGGCCGTTGAAAATCCAGCATATTGCCGCATGGTCCAGTGGCGGCCCCTGTACATGTCTTCCTGTATGCCTCTTGTATAAGGAAAGGTTCCTGGATTGGGCGCTGAAGGAACCACGTCTTCTGTGGAATAAACTTTTTTTATGGTGATGCCTGAGTCATTCCTGATGGGGGTATCCATGTTGTTTTTTTTAGAGCCTTGAAAGGTTATTCCTGGCTGCTGTTTTGAGCAATTCAAGCACAATGGGCTGGATGGAAGCATTGGGGTCTGCCGCCAGAAATGTTTTTAAGGCATCAACCAACAGATCACCAGAAGCATCACTGGGTAAGGTAGCCAACAATTGTTCAACGATAAAACACTGTTGCTCTTTCATGTCTGCCACGGCTTGCCATGCGCTTTCAGCCACATAAATCTGTTGCGAAAGATTGTGTTCAAATTCCTGGGTAATGGCTTGTTTGAGCACTTCTACAAGCTGATTCGCGCTGAGGCTTCCTGCTGGAAAGCGGGAGATCAGTGCTGGAAAACCGGAGCGGTCTGCAAAAGTTACCAGGCGTTCATACGCCTGTACACTGAGCATGGAACTGATGTCTGACATAGATGAATTGTTAAAACAAATGTACACCAAGGGTATGGATTGCCGGGTTATGATTTGTTATTAATTTTGCATAATGGAAATGCAAACAGAGATACCGGTAAAATTTACAGATACTGCCATTATTGAAATCAGGCGTTTGTTTGAAAGCAGGTTGGCCGGCAGTGATAAATTGCTGCGGGTAGGGGTTAAAGGCGGCGGATGTTCAGGCCTTAGCTATTTGTTGGAAATGGACGAGAAGACTGAAAGAGATGAGGTTTTTGAAGTGGGTGGAATTCCTTGCATCATTGACCCCGCTCATTCGATGTATTTGTTTGGTATGGAGATTGACTGGAAAAATGGTCTGGATGCCAGGGGCTTCATTTTCAACAATCCCAATGCATCTGCAACCTGTGGTTGTGGAAGCTCTTTTGCTGTATAAACATCTTGGTCCTAAGGCATAAAAAAAGGCATTCTTTCGAATGCCTTTTTTTATGAGAATGCAATGCTATTATTTTTTCTTTCCTTTTTCAGCGTCAGCTTCACCCAGTGGCTTGTCTTTTGCCATGTCCACCAATACTGGTGCGGCAACAAAGATGGATGAATAGGTTCCGGTTACCACACCAATCAACATGGCGAAAGCGAATCCCCTTGTTACCTCACCACCAAAGATGAAGAGGATAAGGAGGGTAAGGAATACCGTGAGTGAAGTCATGATGGTTCTGCTCAGGGTATGGTTGATGGCTTTGTTGATGATGCTGCTCTTGGTTTCACCTTTCAGCTTTTGGCTGTACTCCCTGATCCTATCGAATACGATAACGGTATCGTTCATCGAGAATCCGATAACAGTCAGGATCGCAGCAATAAAGTGTTGGTCAATTTCCAGCGGGAAAGGAACAACGCCTTTCAGGAAGGAGAATACGGCCAAGGTTACAAATACGTCATGCAGCAAGGCAATGATGGTTCCCATTGAATACCTCCAGTCGCGGAAGCGAAGGAAGATATAAAGGAAGATGGCAATCATGGCAAAGATGGTAGCCTTTACTGCTCCTTTTTTCAGGTCATCAGAAATAGAAGGCTGAACAGTTTGTGAGCTTTGCTTGTAGCTTTTCTGGAAGTCGGCATAGGCCAATCCTTCAGGAAGGCTTTCTTTCAATCCATTGAACAATGCAATTTCTACAGTAGAATCTGCACTCTTGCTTGGATTATCGATCATGAAAGAGGTAGTGATGTTCAGGGTCTTGTTGTCTCCAACTGTTTTCAATACGGGATGTTCTCCAAAAACAGTTTTCAATGATTCCCTGATCTTCTCATTCTCCGTAGCCTTGTCAAATTTTACAGTATAGCTTCTTCCGCCTTTGTATTCCACACCTTGATCAAAGCCATTGAAAAGAGCTGCAACACCAATGATCAATACAACTACTGAGATGATGTAGGCCACTTTCCTGTATTCGATGAACTTGAAGTTGGCATGCTTGAATACATTGCGGCTTGTGGCAGTGAAGTACTCAAAATGCCTGTTTTTCTTTGTCCAGAAGTCTGTAATCAACCTGGAGATCAAGATACCACAGAAAAGAGAAAGAAGAATACCCAGGATCTGTGTAGTGGCAAATCCAAGTACTGGTCCCAGACCGAAGTAGAACAGGATGATGGCCGTCAACAGGGTAGTGATGTGTGCATCAAGTACCGGTGCCATAGAGCGCTTGTAGCCTTCTGCAACAGCCAGTTGATAACTCTTGCCAAAGTTCAGTTCGTCTTTGATCCTTTCAAATATAATTACGTTGGTATCAACCGCCATACCGATGGTCAATACAAGGCCTGCAATACCTGGAGCAGTCAATGTTGCACCCAGTGCACTGAGAACACCTACGGTGAAAAGAAGGTTGAGGATAAGGGCGATATTGGCTACCCATCCGCCTGTGTTATAATACACAAGCATGAGGATGAAGATCACGATGAATGAAATGCCAAAGGCCATTGTTCCGCCTTCGATGGCAGATGCACCAAGGGTTGGTCCTACTACTTGCTCCTGAACAATCTTGGCAGGTGCAGGAAGTTTACCAGACTGGAGTATATTGGCAAGATCCTGTGCTTCTTCGATAGTGAAGTTGCCGCTGATCTCAGAATTGCCTGTAGTAATCGGGTTGATTACATTGGGGGCAGAATAAACATTGTTATCAAGAACAATGGCAATCGGCTTGCCTACATTGTTGGTAGTCAGTTCACCCCAGATTCTTTCACCTTGCTTGGTCATGATCATTTTGATGGCAGCGCGACCACGGTCATCATAATCCTGAGAGGCCTGCTGAACGCCATCACCCTCAAGCCTTGCTTTGTCTGAACCTTCAACGGTTTTAAGGGCGTACAAGGCAACGATATCACTTTTTACACCTTTGTCATTTGTTTCTGGAATGCCAAAAGCAAAACGAACGTTACCAGGGAACTGGCTTCTTACATTTTCCAGTGCCATGTATTCATTGAACACAGCGGTGTCTCTTCCTGCGATATAACCCAGGTTGGGAGCGAAGCTCATCCTGCCTTGTTCATCCTGTTGGGGAGGAATCGGCTGGAAGATGGTGAAGAAAGATTTGCCAGAAATTTTGCTGCTGTCTGCCTTGGTAGGGGTTTTGGACTTTACCAGTTCTCCAATGGTGGCAGACTTGGTTGTGTCGGTAGCTTTTGCTGCTTCAGGTGCTGCAGTGGCAGTATCTTTTACAACAGGAGCACCAGCATAATAATCTTTCAACGCCTTTTCAGCATCGGTGAAAGACTTGTCCAGTTCGCCAATGTTGTAAACCTCCCAGAATTGAAGGTTGGCAGTAGCTTGCAAATATTTCCTTACACGCTCAGGATCATCCTTAACGCCAGGAAGTTCAACGGTGATGATGCCTTTGGTTTTGTCCAGCTGAATGTTGGGTTGTGCAACACCAAACTGGTCAATACGCTTTTGCAATACATTAAAAGTATTGCTGATGGCACCTTCTGCCGATGCTTTCAATTTGGTGATGACAGTATTGTCGTTGTCTTCGATTTTGACAGTCCTTCCACCGGTACCTGCAAACAAGGTGGCAAGACGGCCGTTAGGATTTTGTGTCTTGTAAGCATTGGCAAACAATGTAATGAAGTCAGCATCACTGCTTGACTTCTGGCGCATGGCCTCATTGATTGCATTATTAAGACCAGGATCTTTGGAATTGTTGGCGAGGGTTCTGATCAGGCCTTCCAATTCTACCTCTAAAGTTACACTCATCCCACCCTGAAGGTCAAGACCAAGATTCAATTCTTGTTCTTTGGCTTTTTGGTAGCTGATGGCACCTGTAATGCCATATGTCACGGTGTTTTCCCTGGTACTGTCAAGGAGCCTGCGGTACCTTTTGTTGAATTCAAGATCCTTCAACTCTGTATCAGCGTTGGGGAAATTGGCTTTTACAAAAGCCTGGGCTTTGGACTCTTGCTTTTTCTCATGGCTGCGAACAACCCATGTGAAATGCAGTTGGTACAGGGAGATCAGGATCAGTGCAATCGCAAAAAAACGAACCAAACCTTTCAGTTGCATGTTAATTCTAGTTTATGCTTAAAAATTGAAACCCCGATTTATCGGGGGTGGGCAAAGATAGGGATTTTGAGGTCAAAATTTGTTTTGGGCATTTGATTTTTACGGCGGGCTGCCGGGGCAATGTTACTAACTTTCAATACCATTTATTCAAGGACTTTTTTAACTTCGCCAAAATTTTACAGCATGAAACTTTCTTCTCGCCTCGATCTCTTTGCAGAACCGGAAACACTGAAAATGGCCAAACTGGGCAGGGAATTGAGGGCAAAAGGAATTGATGTGATCGATCTTTCCCTTGGAGAGCCTGATTTTGACACCCCTGACCATATCAAATCTGCCTTGAAAAAGGCTGTTGATGACAATTATAGCCATTATACACCCGTAGCAGGTTACCCAGACCTCAGAGAAGCGGTGTGCACAAAATTAAAGCGTGACAATAACCTTGATTACAAGCCAGAAAATATTTTGGTGTCTACAGGAGCCAAGCAAAGTTTGGCCAATGTGGTGATGGCCATCGTCAACAAAGGCGACGATGTGGTTATCCCAACGCCATACTGGGTAACCTACTCAGAAATTGTCAAGCTTGCAGAAGGAAAAGTTACCCTTGTGCGTACTTCCATTGAAAATAAATACAAGCTGACAGCTGAAGAACTGGAGGCTGCACTTACCCCATCTACTTCACTTTTCATCTTTTCATCTCCTTGTAACCCCAGTGGATCTGTTTATACCAAGGATGAGCTGGCTGCTTTGGCAGAAGTTTTCAGGAAATTCCCCGATGTATTCATTATTTCTGATGAGATCTATGAATACATCAATTTTGTTGGCAAGCACGAGAGCATTGCCCAGTTTGAGGACCTGAAAGACAGGATCATCATCATCAATGGCCTCAGCAAGGGATATGCCATGACCGGTTACAGGTTGGGGTATATCGCTGCACACCCAGATGTAATCAAGGCTTGCGAGAAGCTGCAAGGCCAATATACAAGTGGAACCAATGCCGTTACCCAGCGTGGTGCCATTGCCGCCCTGACCGGAGATTTGGCCCCCAGTGTTGAAATGAACAAGGAATTCGGCCTCAGGAGAGAGCGGATGCTGGGTCTTTTGAAGGCCATCCCCGGTATCCAGATAGCAGAACCAGACGGAGCATTTTATGTATTTCCTGTGGTTACAGCCTATTTTGGTAAGAAAAATGGGGAAGAGCTGATCAAGGATGCCGACGATTTGTGCATGTACCTTCTTAATACGGCTCATGTTTCTACCGTAACGGGTAGGGCCTTTGGTGAACCAACCTGTATCAGGATTTCATTTGCCAACAGCATGCAGAAAATTGAAGATGCTATGGCAAGAATTACTGCTGCTCTGGCCAACCTCAGTTAATTTTTTTAACACAATTTATTGAGCGCAAGTGCGTTAAATGTTTTTCCTTTGCAGATATGTCATATTTGACATATCTGCAAAGTTTAACAGAATGTACTTGGAATGATGCCTAGAAGTTTTCTCTTCCTTCTTTTGCTATCCATCAATATGATTGCCCTTGGGCAGGGGCAAACTGTTAAAATAACGCCTGGTGATAGCGCTATTTGCAAGGGGCAATCCATTCGATACAATGCATTTTTGTACAAAGGCAGCTTCCAGTTCATAGGTTCCTTTGACGGTAAGGATTATTTTATGGATACTGTTTCCAGGAGTTGGACCGATGCAAGGCTGGCTGCTCAAGGAAATGGAATGGATCTTTGGGTGATAGATAGCCTTCAAGAAAACGATGCGGTATACAACATGATCCCCCGTAGGGGCCAGACCAATACTTTTTTTTGGTTTGGTCTTCTTCAGGATCCAGTTCTGGAAGCAGCGGCCACTTCGGGCAGCGGTTGGAAATGGCTGGATGGCAGGTCATTGGATACTACATTTAAATATTGGTACAACAGCCCGCCTTTTGTTGAGCCGGATGATGTGTTCCAATCTTCAATAGGGGCCAATCATGCGGCCATCGGCTTAAACAATGCCGGTTCAAGGTGGAGCGATATAACCAATGTATTTTCATCTCTTTTCAAGGGGCATGCCATCGCTGAAGTAAACAAAAGTCCGCTGATCCTTGAATGGTCTAATGGGGAAACCAATACGGGGTCCATCAATGTTACCCCTCTCTCAACCCAATCCTACTTTCTCGACATCACTTATGGTGGCAACAAAACAAGAAGCAATTCTAGCTTGGTGACGGTAAGCCAGGCCAAGGCCAGTGCTTCATTTTCTGTTGAAACAAGTTCTGATACCTGCCTCATTAGCAATAATGTTGTATTCACCAATACATCTGTTTCTACTGATCCAACCAATACCACCTATGAATGGAATTTTGGGGATGGTAACAAATCAACCCAATACTCAACTGCTTACCAGTTCAGGGCTGCACAAATTTTTACAGTCATTCTTACTGCCAGAGACATCAATGGTTGTGAAACATATGCTTCAAGGCCTGTTTCAATCAAGGCCTCCCCATTGATACCGGTAATCACATATGCTGCAGGGACCAATATATTTTGTGCAGGAGACTCTGCATTCTTGAATACAGTTGTGGTGCAGCCCGATCCCGCTGCTGCATTTAACTGGTACAGGAATGGAACACTTGTAGGAAATGGAAGAAGCATTGTTGCAAAAATCGACGGTAACTTTTTATTGGAATGCATAAATGTTAACGGATGTTCAAACAAAACTTCCGTCAATGTAACGGTTAACCCACTTCCTGCAAAACCCATACTAACCATTGTAACTGGATTTTCTAATGTGATATGTCAGCTGGACAGCAGTTATCTGGAATCTTCAACAGCAGTTAATCTTGCTAAATTCAATTGGTATACGGGTGGTTCAATTGCACCAATACAGTTGTCCAATGCCAGCCAGAAGAATTTTTTTGTAAAAGGTTCCACTTCGATGGGAAATAATATTACTTCTTCTAATTATTTTGTAAGGACGATTGATGGTAATGGATGTATTTCTCCGCTTTCCGATTCGGTAAAGATTTCATTCAAGCCATCGCCTGTTATTTCTCTCAGCGCGTTGACGGGTAAGATTATTTTTTGTGAGGGTGATTCTACAAAGCTGATTGTCAGTTCCCGTGCTCCTGGGAATACGTATCAGTGGCGTCTGGACCTATCCTTTTTGACCAATCCAGATTCAATCTATGTTGCAAAAACTACCGGCTCTTATAGCGTCACGGTGACCAATTCCTTTGCTTGCGCTGTTTCATCAAACATTGTTACGGTAGTGGCCAACAAGTATCCTATTGTGCCGGTGATCATCCCTGATGCCAGTGCAGCAGAAATTCTTCCTGATGGTACAGTCAATATTTGTACGGGCTCCAACATCAATTTGCGAACGGCCAATGTTTTTGGTGCCACATACCAGTGGTTTAGAGATGGTATAGCCATGTTTCCTCCTGGCATCAACGCCAGCGTCATTGTGAATACTGCAGCCAATTACAAAGTGGTTGTATCTACCAATGGATGTCCATCCTCTTCACTAGAGACAGCTGTTGGATTATTGCCTTTGCCGGTAGGGACTCTCATTGCGCCTCCAACAAATTCAATTTGTGAAGGGTACACGGTAAAATTGGATGCAACTGGTGCATTTGGATACCAATGGTATTTCAACAACAGCCAGCTTGCTGGTGCGGTGCAGTCTTCATACATTGCCAATGGTCCGGGCTTGTACAAGGTTGAATTTTCTACGGATAAGGGTTGTAAGAAAATGAGTGCGAATTTTGTAAACCTGGTTACAGTTAAAAAGCCAACAGTGCTTTTCACCAATGATTTGTATTGTATCAATGTTGCTTCCAGTTTTACCAATAAATCCGAAACTTCTAACAGTGGTTCTGTAGGCTATTCCTGGAGATTTCAGAACGGAACTATCGATACCAATATTAATGTAGTGCATGTTTTTCCTGGATCAGGCAATTACCGTGTTTCCCTCACAGTGATACCAAAAGATTGTCCTCAATTGTCAGATTCAAGTGTAATGTTGGTGAAAGTTGAGGCTCCTCCCAAAGGGATTAATTATATCCCCATCAATGCAATGGCTGCCAAACCCATAAGCCTTGTAGCCCGGGCAATTGGGGATGTATACCTCTGGAAACCCTCTACTGGCCTGAATAGCGCGTTCATCCGATTGCCGATTCTGAATCCAACTACAGAGCAGCTGTATACGGTGAATATTACCAATCGTGCAGGATGTAGTTTTGTTGATTCTCAATTGGTAAGAATTTTTGATGAATCAGATATCTATGTGGCAGGTGGTTTCACCCCTAACCGGGATGGTAAAAATGATAGGATTTATCCCATAGCGGTGGGAGTATCTGTTTTCTACTCCTTTAAAATTTTTAACCGTTGGGGCATCTTGGTATTTGAGTCAAGCTCACTTGATCCAGACCTGGGTTGGGATGGTACCATAAAAGGCAAGGATCAGCCTGCAGATACCTATACATGGGTGGTATATGGAATTGGTCAGACAGGGAAACCCATCAGTAAGTCAGGATCAGTGGTATTAATCAGATAAAATGAAGTTGAACAGACATACCATATCGCTTGTTTTCATTTTTCTGCTTGCGCTTGCTGCAGAAGCACAGGATGCACATTATTCCCAGTATTTCAATGCTCCGCTTTCCCTGAATCCTGCATTCACAGGGTATTATGATGGGAAGCACCGTCTTGCCACCAATTTTAGAAACCAGTGGATGGGTGCTGGTGATCCGTTTACAACTGCAACCGTTAGTTTCGACACAAGAATGTTGGCGCAGCAAATGGACAAGAGTATGCTTGGTGTTGGACTTGTATTGATGGGTGATAGAACAGCCACGGGTGCTTACAACAGCAATTATGCCAGCTTGTCAACTGCCTATCACCAGGCGTTGGACGAGGAAGGGTTTCAACACCTGGCGGTTGGTTTTCAGGGAAGTTTAGGTACGAGGATGCTTGATTACAACCGGATCTCATTCAACAATCAATTTGCCAGCAGGGGATTTGATCTTTCGCTCTCCAACAACGAAAATTTTGTTACCAGGAGAAGTGCTTATGTTGATTTCAATGTTGGATTGATGTACAATTACCTGAAAGACAGAAATAGGTTTTTCATTGGTACGTCCTATTACCATGTCAATCAACCCAAGATGAGTTTTTTGGGCAATGATGAATATAGGTTGCCTGCAAGAGCGACCGTTCATGCAGGCGCATCATTTTTGGTTGGAGCGCAGGGAGAATTGTTCCTTAGCGGGCAATTCATGAATCAGGCAGGTGTAAACAGTACCACTTTTGGATTTGCGTATGGGTACAGTCCTTATCAAATGGATGACAACAATGTATTCTACGCAGGGTTGTTTTATAGAAACCAGGATGCTGTTTACCCTTATCTGGGATACCTGTTAAATGATGTCCAGATTGGATTGAGCTATGATATCAACACCTCTGGCATTCAAACGGGTAACCGAAGGAACAAGAGTTTTGAACTCTCTGTGATTTATCACTTCTTTGATCCTAATTCAATCAGAAGGGTAATGCCCTGGTATTGATCATGCTTTACCAAGCAATGCCATAATCTTCTCCGTGGTTGCTTGATCCACCCCAAAGACTTCCATGCTTCCAGTCAAATCCAATGGCATTGATTGGCCCTGATGTCCTTTCAGTAAAACTCAAGGTATACCCCATCTTTTTCAAGGCTGTCCTGACCGACTCGGGTGTTTTGTCTTGCAATAAAATACTGCCTGGTCTTGGCTTTCTGTCCTCCGTTTTGGTTCCACCCAGGGAAAGCCATAATTGGTTTGAATTAATATTGGCGGCTTCTGAGGCCTGTTGAACGGTCATGCCAAATTCAACCACATTCAAGAAAAACTGCAGAAGGTTCTGGTCTTGTGTATCACCACCTTGAACGGCAAACGCAAGAAATGGTTTGCCATCCTTCATCGCAAGACTGGGGGTAAGCGTAACGCGTGGTCGTTTGCCAGGGGCAACCACATTAAATGGATTAAGCGTGGAGTCAAGCACAAAACTTTGCATCCGCTGGCTCATACCAACCCCGGTTTTTCCTGCAATGCAGGCAGGTATCCAGCCTCCGCTGGGGGTAATGGAAACCACCCAGCCTTCAGCATCTGCCGCCTCTACAGAAGTAGTGCCCCTCCATAAACGGTCCTGATAATCCAGCTCAGCCATGGCAATGGCTCCTGAATCGTGTGCAGGAACGAAATTTCTTTTGCTGCTGTCAAACCCTGCGAAACCTCTTTTAGAAAGAAGACCAAGGTAAGGATTCGTTCTTCCTTCAAATGGATAAGGGTCTCCGGGTCCAATGTTGGGATCATTTTTGTCTGGGTTGATCTGCCCCGCCCTCATTTTTGCGTATTCCTTGCTGAGCAAACCTTTTATGGGTTGTTTGGGTCCAAAATAAGGATCGCC
>Ga0207909_1000249_pt1 | contig 19943 bp, 15 predicted proteins | sample LakMenEpi05May10_FD_150672 | JGI IMG/M metagenome (GOLD analysis project Ga0207909, IMG submission 150672) | Freshwater microbial communities from Lake Mendota, WI - 05MAY2010 deep hole epilimnion (SPAdes) | ecosystem: Environmental > Aquatic > Freshwater > Lake > Epilimnion/Euphotic zone ...
GTTGGGATATAGGCGGATACGTCGCCAGCCTGTGTTTCAATGATGGGCAATGCTGTCAATGAACCCCCACCTTTCACCAAATGCTTGATGGAGTCTGGAAGATCATTCATTTTGGCAGCAACTTCATCCTTGGCGATAACTTTAGCTGCACGCTCGAGCAAACGGCTGTGCAAGTAGAATACGTCACCAGGATAGGCCTCACGTCCTGGAGGACGACGAAGCAACAATGAAACCTCACGGTAGGCTACAGCCTGCTTTGAAAGGTCATCATAAACAATCAAGGCAGCATTTCCTGTATCACGGAGGAATTCCCCAATGGCTGCACCAGAGAATGGTGCATAGAATTGAAGCGGAGCAGGATCAGCAGCTGGAGCGGCTACGATGATGGTATACTCCATTGCACCATTGTCTTCCAAGGTTTTCATCACACCGGCAATGGTGGATGCTTTTTGTCCGATGGCTACATAAATACAATAAACAGGCTTGCCTGCTTTGTAAAATTCTTTTTGGTTGATGATGGTATCGATCGCAATGGCCGTTTTACCGGTTTGGCGGTCACCGATGATCAACTCACGCTGACCCCTTCCGATGGGAATCATGGCGTCAATGGCCTTCAAACCAGTCTGGAGTGGCTCCTTCACTGGTTCACGGAAAATAACACCTGGCGCCTTGCGCTCCAGTGGCATTTCATAGAGGTCTCCGGTAATAGGACCTTTACCATCAATCGGTTCGCCCAATGTGTTGATCACACGACCTACAAGACCCATACCGGCCTTGATGGAGGCGATCATGCCTGTGCGCTTTACTTTTGAACCTTCTTTGATTCCAGCACCCTCACCCATCAATACCACACCCACATTATCTTCTTCCAGGTTGAGTGCAATGGCTTTCACACCATTTTCAAACTCAACCAACTCTCCTGATTTTACATTGTTTAAACCGTAGATACGGGCAATACCATCACCTACCTGAAGTACTGTGCCCACTTCCTCCAGCTCTGCTGATGTGTTAAAGTTGCTCAGCTGCTGGCGGAGTATCGCTGAAATCTCATCGGGCTTAATGTCTATCATAACTGCTGATTTAAATTGTAATCTGTTTATTGATTATCCTAACTGGCTTACGTACATATTTTTGATGAACTGGCGCTTGATGTGTTGAAGGTCATGCCTGATGCTGGCATCAAACAATTTATCATCCACCTGCACAATCAAACCACCAATGATGGAGGCATCCACTTTTTCTTTCAGTTGGATGGTCTTTCCCACCAACAATTTATTGCCCTTCAATTGCTCGGCAACTACAGCACGAACAGCATCGGTCGCTTCTACTGCTGTTGTCAATTCGACCACTTTGATTCCTTTGTGCTCCCTGTATTTGTCAGTGTATGCATCAATGATTTCATTGATGGCAACAGACCTTCCCTTGTTAAAAATCAACTTGAAGAAGGAGGCAGTAAGTGGTAGAACATACTTGGAGAAAATAGCATCGAAAATAGCCGTTTTCTTGTCTCCTGAAACGACAGGTGAAACCAGCAAAATGCTGAGGTCCTTGTGCCCCACCCCCTTGATCAAATCAAGGTCATGCTTAACCTCTTCAATCTTTCCTGTCTCGAGGGCAAGATCGAACAGTGCTTTGGAATAACGCTCTGCAACTTTTGTTTGACGCATGTTTATTGGTTTCCGAACTGATGAAGTTCACCAGCCATTTGCTGAATATATTTTTCTTGCTCTGCCTTGTTGTCAAGTTGCTTCCGGATTACTTTTTCAGAAATCTCAATCACCATGCTTCCAATCTGGTTCTTGATATCTGTCAGTGCCGCCATTTTCTGGGCTTGAATGGCTGCCTGTGCATCGGTTACGATCTTGGCAGCTTCTGCTTTGGCCTGCTCTTTGGCCTCATTGATCATCTTGTCCTTGGTTTCTTTGGCTTCCTTGATCAATTGGGCACGTTCTTCACGCGCTTGGACCATCAGGGCCTCGTTTTCATTTTTCAACTGAGCCATTTCTGCCTTTACTTTCTTGGCAGTATCCAATGCATCGGTAATGCCTTGCTCACGCTCAGAAAGAGACTTGATGATGATTCCCCAGGCAAACTTCTTGAGTATGAAAAATACAATCAGGAAGGCCAACAGGGTCCAAACCAAAAGACCAATACCGGGTAATAAAAGATCCATGTTCTATATTTTGAGTAACAAAGTTAAAAGTACTGCATCCTCCGCCCTGTGCATTGGATGCAGTGTTTTTTGGCGAAACGACTAGGCTTTCAATACAGCCAGCAGACCTGCAATTACCGCGAAAAGGGCAACACCCTCAACGAAAGCGGCAGTCAGGATCATGTTCGCACGAATGTCGTTGGCAGCTTCGGGTTGACGTGCAATTGATTCAACTGCACCCTTACCGATCTGTCCGATACCGATACCGGCACCAATTGCAGCAAGACCTGCGCCAATTGCACCACCAAGGTGGGAAACGCTAACGTCGAGCAGAATGTTCATCAGACTCATGATACTTGGTTTTATAATTAAAAAAAAAGATTTAGTGATGCCCTTCTTCATGACCACCTTCAAATGCCTGACCAATAAACACTGCAGTCAGGTTGGTGAAGATGAAGGCCTGAATAAAGGCAACCATTATTTCAATCATATAGATGAATACGGCAAATGCGATGCTGAGTGGAGAAAATCCCCAGCCTGCAACAGCACTCATCGATCCAAAGATGAAAATCAGCGTAATAAAACTCAAAATGATGATATGCCCTGCCACCATGTTGGCAAATAGACGGACAATCAAAGCGAAGGGCTTGGTGAATACACCCAGGAGTTCAACAGGGAGCATGATGAAGATCCTCACCGGTGTAGGAACGCCCGGGAACCAAAAAATATGGCCCCAGAAATGTTTGTTGGTGCTGAACAAGATTACAAAAAATGAGATAACACCCAACACCACAGTGAAGGCAATATTGCCTGTTACATTCGCAGAGCCGGGTATCAAACCAAAAATATTGTTGATCAGGATAAAGAAGAAGACCGTTAACAGGTAGGGCAGGTATTTCAGGTACTTCTTTCCAAGATTGGGTTTGGCTACCTCATCCCTTACAAAAGTAATGACCGGCTCAATGGCATTCTGCCAACCCTTCGGTGCAGAAGTTATGCCCTGTCCCTTTTTGTATTTGTTGGCTACGCTGATCATCAGTACAACAAGAATGATCAGGGAAAGAAACATTTGAACCACATTCTTGGTCAGCGAAATATCATAAATATGAACTGATTCATCCAGTACCTCAACGCCGTTTTCCAGTTTCACTGCATGGATTTTATCGTGTTCCATCTTATAACCATCATGAGATGCATGGCCATGGTGAAATTGGGAAGAGGAAAATGAAACCAGGCCTCTTTCTTTGCTCCAAAGGATGATCGGCAGGGGTATGGTAGCATGAAATTCCTCTCCATGAGCCTTCTTGAGCGTGAAAAAATGGAACTCATGGGAGTCCTGGATATGCTCCATGATGACTTTTGCGGGGTCAAGCCTTTCGCCACCCGGTTCCTCATTCGCCTTTACGGAAGTGGAAACCAGTACCAAAAAAAGGCCCAGAGTCGCTACCAGCAAAGATTTTAGCCTATGTACACGCATATACGCCTTGAAATTTTGCGCAAAGATAGCACGGAGTGGGTTAAAATTGCCCGAAAATCTTAAAAATCTATTCCCCATTTTTCTGTTGCTGCAATGAGATCATTTGTGCATATTTCCCTCCGAGGGCAAGAAGTTCCTCATGTTTTCCCATTTCTACCCTTTTCCCCTGGTCCATGACCAAAATCTGGGTAGCCTGACGGATGGTGGATAACCGATGCGCCACAACAATAGAAGTTCTGCCCTTGGTCAGCACCGAAATGGCCTGCTGAATCAGTTGCTCAGTATGGGTATCGACTGAAGAGGTTGCTTCATCAAGGATGAGTATGGCCGGATTGAAGAGCAAAGCCCTGATAAAGGAAAGCAACTGCCTTTGGCCCATGGACAAGGTACTTCCTCTCTCCATTACATCATAATCATATCCACCAGGAAGTTGCTCAATGAAGGCATGAATGCCTATCATTTTGGCTGCTTCCACCACTTCCTGCCTGCTGATGGATGAATCGCGAAGGGTTACATTGTCATGAACAGAGCCCGGAAAAAGAAAAACATCTTGCAACACAACAGCCGTTCCTGCACGCAGACTATTGATAGTGAAAGCTTCTATCGGCAAGTCATCAACCAGGATTTCGCCAGATTGGTGTTGGTAGAGCCTGTTGATCAGGCTGATGATGGTTGACTTACCGCTTCCAGTATGCCCTACAATAGCAAGGGTCTCCCCTTCATTGAGCTTGAAATTCAGGTCCGAGAGCACAGAATGTCCATCTGTATAGTGAAAATCAACATGCCTGAATTCAATCTTCCCCCGGATTTTCATGTCCCTTGCGCCAGGCGCATCTGCTAAAACATCTGCATTGTCGAGCACAGCCAATACCCTCTCGCCTGCCACCATTCCCATCTGAAGTACATTGAATTTATCGGCAATGACCCGCAGGGGCCTGAACAAAAGATTCAACAAGAGGATAAAAGAAACAATATTTCCCGCTACTTGAACAGCTTGTTCCTGGTTCAATTGGTAGGCATCCTTGGCGGCAAACCAAACCAGTATGCCCATGGAAAAAGCCAATACAATCTCCACCACTGGAAAAAAAACAGAATAGGCAAAAATTGCCTGGATGTTGGCATCCCGGTGTTTTCTGTTGATGGCCTCAAACCTTTCCTGTTCTCTTTTTTCTGCGGTAAATGCCTGAATGATTTGCATGCCGGAGAGGTGCTCTTGCACGAATGCATTCAATGCTGCAATTGCGTTTCGGACATTGATAAATGATTTGTTCACACTCTCTTTGAAAAAATAAGTGGCCATGATCAGGAGAGGAAAAGGAATGATACAAACCAGGGTCAGTTGCCAGTTGGTATAGAACATCGCAGAAAGAATAGCAACTATAGAAAGAAAATCTGCCAGAATCGGCACCATCCCTTCTGAAAAAATATCATTGATGGATTCGATATCATTGATTGTTCTGGTGGTCAATGTACCAATGGGTGTTTTGTCATATTGCTTCAAATTGTATGAGAGCACCTTTTCATAGACTTTTACCCGCATGTCTTTTACCACTCGGTGCCCGAGCCAGGAGGTGGTATAAGAAAAGAAAAACCGCATGGCAGTCTCAGCCAGCAAGAGCCCTACCTGCAGCAGGCTGATCCACAACAAGAAATCCAATACCATTTGGGACCCTGTAGCGCCTGAAGCATTGACCCGTTTGAGTGTCAGGTTGATCATCATAGGCCGCAGGGGCGATACCATCGCCAACAACAATGCCAGGACAATTGACAAGTAAAACTTTCCTGCATAGGGTTTTGCAAAGGCAAAAATCCTGGCCAGCAATGGCCAATCGAATATTCTTTTCCGGTTTTCTTTCTTTTTATTTTCCATCATTCATGCATCCCATCGCTTATTGGTCCCTGTTGGCAAAAGCCTTGATGAACAAGGCCCCTAGGTTCTTGTGTGGGGGTATATAATTATCGAACCGTTCTTTTGCCACCCCTGTATTGAATTGCTTCTCCAGTTGATGCCAGATGCTGATCCAGTCTACCCCTTGCCCTAACCTGACGGACTCGTTGATCATTTTCAATACCGGCTCATTGACAAGCTTGGTACCCACTTCTTTCGATGAAACGATATGGGCATCCGGGCAAATATTCAGCACAGTATTAAGGTTCTGAAAACTGCCGCAGGATCCCAAAACAATGATTTTGGCAGATGCAGGAAGCTGGTTGACCGTATACTTGAGGTGATAGCTGTGGCCGCGGTGAATAACAATTGTCGGCTGGAGGTTTTGCGCACGCAAATAACCAATCAACAGGGCCTGGGCCTTTGCATCAGGATCATCCCCCATCGAATTATCCAAGGGGAGATTGGCAAATATCCATATGGGCCTGCCCACCAAAGACTTGATTTCAACCCAGTTCTCCTCTTGCACAATTTGCCATTCTTTCTTGCCCCGGAACATGGACATGAAGTTGGCAAATGACTCCTTTCCATCCTTGTCTCCGTAGAAAAAAACCTGTTGCACAATGCGCCCGGCAGTGTCAGAAAGATTGGACAAGGGAAGCGCATACACAGGAGGAATGCCGTACTTCTGGGAAAGCAGTTGGGAGCTATCTGAGGCAGACATGAACAGCAGTTTGAGGATGTCATAAATGGCTACACCTCTTCCATTGCCAATTGATTGTTGTTGTTTGAGGTTGTTCTCAATTTCAACCTTGACCAAATCCCTGATGGCTGTGTTGCTGATGCTCCCATAGGAATCGGCCACATCTACAGCATCTTCGAGGTTTAGGTTTTTTTCCAATCCACGCACAAATCCCTTGATCAGGAGTTGTGCATTTTCTGCTGGCATGCTGGACAAGAAAAGATCGAGCTTGTTGTAAGCAGCGGCCATCCTGACAAATTTCTTGAATCGGTCAAACCTCACTTCCATGAGCAATGCATCTCCCCCACGCTTTTGCATGCGTCCCATCATCCGGTTGTATACACCCGTGTAGCTGGAGGTATAGATGACCTCTTCGCCAGTTACAATGATATAATACAATTCTGCGGCCCCAAGCGGTTCTAAAATCTTGAAGCGTACTGCTTCTGGCTCATCATGCAAGGCGTTGATTTCATTGATAAATATTTCCTCAGCCTTGCGCTTGATCATGGTTCCCATTTCCTGAAAAAGAATAGGCGTATCCATTGCACGCATATCATCCATGAACTGGAGCTGGGTCTTGACAAGCAAACGATAGTAGGCAAGGTTGTCAGCGGCAGTAGATTTAATGCTATCAATGGAAATTCTTCCTTTGAGGATGGAATGCAAAAAGGGGAAAATCAATCTTCCTGAACTTTCATCAGCAATACCAGTAATCAGCTTAACCAGGGTATCGTCAATTGACCTTATCTTTTTTCCGATGGGTGTAGCAGCTGCTGCTGCATAATTGTAAAAGCTGGAGGGAAAATGAAGTGCGGCAAGGATGATGAGGCTGTCTGCGAATGAAGCTTGAAGATAGGGTTCAATCCGGGAAAGGACCTGTTCTGGATGCAGTACAGCAAACTGCCTGAACATGATTACTCTTGATGATTCCAGCGCTGGGTTTTCAAAAAAAACTGAATTTTCTCCCAGCAGCATCTTGTTGACCGTGTATGGAAAATGATCCACAATCCCAGCAATACCCATTCCCCTGATGTCCAGCCGCATGTATTGCCTATACGCTTCCAGCAAGGTTGCAGCTTCAGTGGCAGGCAGGGTATTGGAACGGAATGACCGCAGTAAATCTTCAAGCAGGATGTTCAAACCAGACAAATATTTGACCTTGATCCGGTGGTCAGCTACACCGTTTTTTTCAATTTCCAGCTGGAGTGCATCGGTTTGTCGGGTATAGATATCGGTCAGCAGCAGGTCAAGATCTTGGTCCCTGCTGATGACAATCATTTTATCGGGCTTGCCGTCCAGCGCACAAATCCTTGCTTGCAAGCCGTCGATATCCTCATGCAATTTTACCCTCCTGATATCAATAAGGCTACGGCTGCTGTCTTGCCCAGCAGCTGAAAAAGCCATAAATGGCAATAAAATCCATATAAACGTACGCAAAGGGAACATTCAATGCAAAATTAAGACTTAATTTCCAGCACCCCTTTGTAGATCGCTTAACAATTTAATAATCCAGCTTGAAGGCGATATCCTGCATCATAAGTTAACTTTGTGTAAACAACCCATTATCATGGCGCCAGCCGCAAAAAAAATCCTGATTGCAGATGATGAACCCGATATTCTGGAAATCATCACCTACAACCTGCAGCTCCATGGATACGATGTGGTTACTGCCAAAGATGGAGACCAGGCCCTGCAAAAAGCCCGGGAAACCAATCCAGACCTGATCATCCTCGACATCATGATGCCCAAGAAAAATGGCATTGAAGTCTGTAAAATCCTAAGGGCCCAACCCGCATTTGAGCATACCCTTATAGTCTTTCTTACAGCCTTGAACGACGAACTCTCCCATGTAAAAGGACTTGAATTTGGGGCTGACGACTTTATCAGCAAACCGATCTCACCGAAAGTAATGGTTTCAAAAGTGAACGCATTCTTCAGAAGGGTTGCCAAGCCTGAAGACTCCAAGGCGGTTGAGGTGGGTGATCTCAGGATTGAACCTGAAGAATACATGGTCTATTACAAGGGACAACCCATCAGCCTTGCCAAAAAAGAGTTCGAATTGCTCAATTACTTGGCTTCAAAGCCCGGAAGGGTCTTTTTGCGCAATGAGATCCTGAACCAGATCTGGGGCAGCGAGGTGATTGTTGGAGACAGGACTATTGATGTACACATTAGAAAAATAAGGCAAAAACTGGGCGTAGATTGCATTACTACGGTCAAAGGTGTTGGCTATAAATTTGACATCTGAGTTAGGCCTAAATAAGCGTTGAATACTGTAGATTGCAGCATGTTCGATTCTAAGAACTATTCTCCCCAAACTATTGCATTGTTTTCGGCCACCTCGGTTGGCCTGATGGCTGCATTGATCGGTGGATGGATGTCCAAAAGCATGGTTGGTGCCCTTGTTATTTTATTGATCATTTTTTGTTTCACATTTTGGGTTGTACGCTTCTTGGTTGAAAAATTTATTCACCGGCAGATCAAATTGATTTATAAATTCATCAACCAAACAAAAGCGTCAAAAAGAGAGGAGTTTTTTCAGAAAAAAGTATTGCCCATGCAAAGACTTGAAGATGTTGGTGAAGAGGTTTTGCAGTGGGCTGACCAAAGAAAGGTGGAGATGGAATTGCTTGAAAAAAATGAAGCCTTTAGAAAGGAATTCCTTCAGAACCTCTCCCATGAATTCAAAACGCCAGCATTTGCCATACAGGGTTATCTGGAAACCCTTTTGGCGGGAGCCCTCGATAACCCTGAAGTCAGTCACAAATTTCTTACCAACGCCTTCAAGAATACAGAACGGTTGATCAACCTGATTTCAGACCTCGACGAAATCACAAAACTCGAAAGCGGCAAACAAGAACTCCATTACCAGAATTTTATCATTCAAGACCTGATCAATGACGTGTATGAATCATTGACCATCAAGTCCGTGGCCAAAAACATCCATTGCCAGATCAAGAAAGGATGTGAGCAACCCATCAGGGTCTATGCAGACAAGGAAAAGATCAGGCAGGTATTGATCAACCTGGTTGACAATGCAATCAAGTACGGCAACCAAGAGGGAAAAGTTGAAGCAAGCATTTACAAGACAGATGACAAAACCGTTCTGGTGGAAATAACAGACGATGGCATTGGCATTGCAGAAGAGCATATCTCAAGAATCTTTGAACGGTTCTACAGGACTGACTATGGCAGGAGCAGGAACATTGGAGGAACAGGACTGGGTTTGGCCATTTGCAAACACATCATTGAAGCCCATGGGCAGTTCATTCAAGCAAGAAGCACACCTGGCATTGGCACTACATTTGGCTTTACCCTCAAGAAGATAAAAGAACAGGTTTAAGCCGATGCAATCAAATCCATTGGTGTTTCAACGAGGCTAGACACCTTACCATGAACCACTGACTCTACTATTTTTTCAACTGGGGTTGATAAAGAGAATGGCAAAGATTGTCCCTCATCAAAAATCCACTTGTTAAAATACGCAGGGAAATAATCATCAATGGCATCAACTACTGCTACATTAAATTCCTTCAAAGCGGCAGCGTTGCAGGCCTGCTCATATTGCCCATGCATGGGCAATACCATCAACTGCTTACCCAAATACAGCGCTTCAGCAGGGGTCTCAAACCCTGCGCCAGTAATCACACCATGAGATCTGATCAGGCTATCATCAAACATGGCTTGACTCAAAGGCAACAATTTTATATTGTCTTCCTGAACCACAGCATCAACCTGCTTTGAAAAAAGATGAAACTTGAAATTTTTTAACCGTTGCAGCTGCTTGACAACCAAATGATCTGCATAGTGCCCAAGATAGACGGTTATATGTCCCTCATTGACTGGTGTGGCATGCAGGATGGAAGGTTTGATGACAGGAGAAAATATGTTGTCATCATACTGCTTGAAATGAAGCCCTATAGATCTTGTTCCGGTGGCATAGTTGGACAACACCCATTCTCCCAATGGATTTCTCATGCCAGGCCGGGGCACTTTTTTACTCATGAAACTGGCCTGATGCCCAAAATGGACAGATGAAATACCTTTGAATTTGCATGCCAATGATGTGATGCACTCAAAATCATTGATAACAAGATCGTATTTTTCAACTGGAAGAAATCTTGCTTCATTCAGTAATTTTCGCAAACGGATTCCCCCAATGGTTTTCATCACATCAATACCTCCAGATTTTACGTCGTACTGTAAACTGATGCCCCTGCTTCTGTAAGCAACGGGCAATGAGGTCTTTAATGCACTGTTGTTTCCACTGAGAAAAATATCAACATCACCATATTGTTGCAAGATCGGCAAAATGGCATTTGCCCTACTGATGTGGCCATTTCCTGTAGCCTGAACGGCATAAAATATTTTCATCATGGGTCAATGTGTAGCAGAAGCCATTGAAGTAAAAAACAATGCCACTTCATCAGTAAGCACATTGAGCATTGGTATCCGATTGTTGCTGCGCATATGAATTACCTCCGGCACAGCATGTTCTTTTTCATTGAATGAATGTATGCTCCAGGCTCCTTCATCATACTCCAGTGATGTGAGGTTCTCAATCCAATCACCACTGTTCATGTAATTGACGGAACCGGATGGCATGCATACTGTTCTTATCTGCGGCTGATGGATATGCCCACAAATCACTGTATCATATCCTTTTGCAATGGCCAACTCTGCAGCTGTTTGCTCAAAATCACCTATCCATGCAACCGCCTTTTTAACACCATTCTTTACTTTCTTGCTAAAACTCATTTTCTCACGGCCCATTGTCTTGAGCAGCCAATTGATGGCCCTGTTCAGCAAGATCAACATATCATACCCATGGCCTCCTAATTTTGCAATGACTTTGGCTGTTCCTTTTGTTGTTGCATCAAATACATCCCCATGAAAAATCCAGGTTTTTTTGCCATCCAGCTCAATCACCAGTTTATCAACCATTTGAAAATTCCCTAATTGTATACCACTATACCTCCTGAGCGATTCGTCATGGTTTCCCGTGATGTAGACTATTTGTGTCCCTCTTGCAATCATGCCAAATATTTCCTTGATTACCTGCATGTGGGAAGCAGGAAAATAGTGTTTTTTGAATTGCCAGATATCAATGATATCGCCATTCAATACCAACAGTTTTGGGGAGATGCTTCTCAGATAAGATACCAATTCTGATGCATGACAGCCATATGTGCCAAGATGAACATCACTGATTACGGCAACTTCGAGCTTTCTCTTGTTCATGATTAATGGGTTTTATAAATTTCCCTTTAAATCATTAACCGAATGTTAGCAAGGCGTAAATAAATCTTGATGTAAACCCGAAGGAATTGTTATGCAGTGGCCTCAGCATAGAGGTGGTGAATCAGTCCATCAGCCAACCCAATTTTGGGAACCACAATCTCTTCCATGTTGCCCCATTTCATGATTTGAAGGTAAATCATCAGCGCAGGAACAATCACATCAGCCCTGTCTGACCTGAGGTTGTAGAGGCGTATCCTGTCTTCTACTGTGCAGGATGAAAATTCTTTGTAATAATCTTTGAGCACATCGATGTGCAGGGGCTTGCCATCTTTTTTCTTGCTGAGAGAAAATATCTTGTTGATATTGCCTCCGGTTCCTATGGCAATCGTATTTTTTTGACCGCGTAAATTTTCACGCAACGCATCTTTCATTTCTTGCCAATCGGCATCTTTAACCATGTTCTTGAGCAAGCGAATGGTCCCTATATTGAATGAATGCTTGTATACCAGAGCATTGTTGGAAAAAAAGGTGAGTTCGGTGCTCCCCCCACCCACATCTACATAAAGGTAATTGTTATTGGCGTTGAGGTTTTCTGCCACATGTGATTCATAAATCAAGGATGCCTCAAAATCACCTGAGATTACTTTTATGTTGATGCCAGTTTCAAGAAATATTTTTCTCACAACCTCATCCCTGTTCCTGGCATCCCTCATTGCACTGGTGGCAACAGCAATTGACTTATCAACCCCATAGGCATTCATGAGGTGAGCATAAGCCTTCATGGTTTGAAGGATCATGTGCTTTTTTTCCTTGGAGATTTCTCCGGTTTCAAACACATCAAATCCCAAACGAAGGGGAACCCTGATCAGATTGAGCTTATTGAAGCCAGCAATACCATTTCCATTCACCGTAACCTCGGAGATCAGAAGCCTGCTTGCATTGGTTCCAATATCAATTGCCGCCAGTCGCACGTTGCTTTAAGGGTTGTTTTTTTACCAGATAGTTATAAATCTCCTGCTGTGAACGCATTCGTTTTTTTCCAGGTGAAGATACATAGTTGTTGATAAACTCAGGATCCAAAATTCTTGCTTTTACATTGTCAGAGAGTTGGATTTTCAATACTTCTAACAACTCCTTCTTCAGGTCGTTGTCGACAATTGGACATGCTGCCTCTACACGATGATCAAGATTTCTCACCATCCAATCTGCACTGGAGATATACACCAAAACATTCCCCCCGTTATGAAAAACCAAAATCCTGGCATGCTCTAAATACTCATCGACTATGCTGATGGCATAAGGTGATGCCTGCTTTTTCTTTGTTTGCTTTTTTGCAGAATATATGCCACGAACAATGAGGTTGACTTCAACGCCAGCTACAGAAGCCTGATTGAGTTTTTCAATCAGGGAAACATCACTGAGCGAGTTCAACTTTAGTGTAATGGAGGCAGGAAATCCCTTTTTTGCTTCCTTTATCTCCTTCTCAACAAGCTCAGTTATTTTCTTCCGCATGCCTACCGGGCTCACCAACAGCGTTTTACACTCTTCCAGCGTACCTGCGTGTGAGACGGGATTCTCAAGATAGTAGAATATCCTGTTGATATCCGCCATGATGTTCCTGTTGGAAGTAAGCAGGCAATGATCACCGTAAAAATGTGCTGTTTTTTCATTCAGGTTTCCTGTGCTGACAAAGCCATATTGAATGGTTTTGTTTTGCACACGCTTGTTGATGATACACACTTTTGCATGGACTTTCATGTTTGGAATGCCTAAAATAACTTTTACACCCTCCTCCTCCAGCACTGTTTTCCATTCGAGGTTGGCCTCTTCATCGAATCTGGCCTTTAACTCCAACATCACTTCCACTTTTTTCCCATTGCGGGCTGCATTGACCAAGGCATTGATCACCTTGGATTCTGAAGCAAGCCTGTAGGCAGTAATCTTGATGGACTTAACATCGGGATCGATGGCAGCTTCTCTTAATAAATCAATGATGGCATTAAATGAATGATAGGGAAAATGCAACAACACATCTTTTTTGCCGATTACATCCGTTACCCTTATGGCGGAATTCAAGTCTGGATGAGGGATAGCCGTCATTTTCCGTTTGGTTGCTGGAAACACATCAGGAAAATCCATAAAATGTTTAAAATTATGGATGCGCCCACCTGGAATGATGCTTGATTTACTGTTGAGTTTCAACTTCTTTGTAAGGTAGTTCAATAGCCCGCTGTTCATCTCCTTATCATATACGAAACGAACAGGTTTCCCTTTACGCCTTTTTTTAAGCCCTTTCTGCATCTTTTCTACCAGCGATGTACTGATATCGTTGTCAAGGTCTAACTCAGCGTCCTTGGTGACCTTGAAAATATGCGCTTCAAAATGATCATACCCAAAATAGGAAAATATATAGGGAAGATTGACCCTTACAATATCTTCAAGGAGAATGATATGTGTTTCTTTTTTGTCTGTAGGCAATTTGACAAACCGGCCAAGGGTTTTGGAGGGAATCTCAATCAGCGCATATTGCTGCTTGTATGCAGAGTTCTTCTTCTGCATCACCACGCCAAGATAAATACTCTTGTCCCGCAAATAAGGGAGTTCTGGCAAACTCTCAATCATCAGGGGGATGATATTTGATCGAACTTCTTTCTCAAAAAAATCAATGACAAAGGACTTTTGATCTCTTGTGAGTTGTTGATCATTCTTGAGAAAGACCTTGTTTTTTTTCAATTCAATTTGAATATTGGCCCAGATCCTGTCAAATTCACTTTGTTGTTTCAAGACAATATGGAGCAGATCAACCAAAATTTCAGAGACGGCATCTTCCATGTGCACATTGAGTTTGGTTTTAGCAGAACGGAATTCTGCCATCCTTTTCAATGTAGCCACGCGTACACGAAAGAATTCATCCATGTTGTTGGAAAAAATCCCAAGGAAACGAATTCTTTGATTGATAGGAACAGTTGGGTCGTTGGCTTCCTGTAAAACCCTTGCGTTAAAACTCAGCCAACTGATATCGCGTTGTACAAAAGTCGACTTATTGACCATGTGATTGTATTATTTGGTACTTATTCAGGTGAAAATTAAAACATTATAACACAAGTTGTTTGATTTGATTTTTGTTTACAGTAACTTAATACAGCATGAAAACCATGAGGAGCGTCATAACCATATGTTTTTTAGCTTTTTTGGGGTCAATTTCTGCCAAAGCTGATGCCTATGCCGAGACCCATGACATTCGCTTTTCCTTTCTTGGAAAAGAACATACCATTGAATACCAGGAACTGCCCGGGGGATTTCCCAACAGTTTCAACAAAGCCAGCAACTTCCCCAACATGGTAAAGCTGCTGGATGCTTATTGCGCAAATATAATTCCAGAATTATCATCCATCAGGAACAGGCTAAATTTATCAGATTGGCATTACTATCAACTGATCAGAAAGGTATCTCAACAGCTCGTTCCCAAAGAGAAAGACTATTGGGGATACACCTATTGCAAATGGTTTTTCCTGGCCAGAAGTGGATTCAATCCTGTGTTGTGCACCATCGATGATAAATTATTGCTATACATCAAAAGCAATACAATCATCTACAATATTCCCATCAAAATAATTGGAGAAAAGCAATATGTATGCATGAACTATCATGACTATAACCATGATATACCCATTGAAAAAACAACTCCTCAACCCATTCAGCCATCCTTCGTTGTAAATGGCGAGGATTTTAACTACACGATTGCTACCATGCCCGATTTCCCAGAAGAAAAATACGTCAACAAAACCATTGAATTCAAATACAAAGGGGAGGCCGCAAAACATGAGATAAAGGTATTCCCCGAGATCAAGGAGTATTTCATCAATTACCCGGTAACAGACTATCGATTTCAATTCAACATCCCCATGAGCAAAGTCACCTATAGTTCCCTGATTCCAAGACTACAAACAACATTGAAAAAAAAGTCAAAAGAGGAAGGAGTTGAATACATCATGTTCCTGGTCAGGAATGCATTTGGTTATGAGGCAGACTCCCTGATGTATGGGAGAGAAAAAAGATTTTCTCCAGAGGAAACATTGGCCTCAGAGTGGAGTGATTGTGAAGACCATGCAGGCTTATTTTTTTCACTGGTTCGTGAAGTGTATGATCTTCCCATGATCGTACTCAGCTATCCAGGGCATGTCAATGTTGCTGTAAAACTGGACAAACCAAAAGGAAAGAGCATCCTGCACAATGGCAGCATCTATACCATTTGTGAGCCTACACCTCAAAAAAAAGTATTTTACCTTGGGGAGATGGAAAAAAAATTAAGCAAAAAGCAGTTCGAGGTTGTATATGAATACATACCCACAAGAACCTGATTCAGCCCAATTGATGGTTTCTATTTGGCAACTACGCTTAGAGAATCAATCAATTGTTGAGACTTTTCTCCCATCCGAGTAGCATACTTTTCACCATTCTTGATGAATGAAAAAGATTTGCAAGAATCTGCATTTGAAAAATAAACTACATCCACAATATCACCTTTCCCGTAGAAATACAATTTACCCAAGGATGGACAATTGTTATTGGAGGCAATGTTTGCGCTGTTAACATCTGCGATCATCGGCTGCAAAACGTCAAGATCCAGCATTTTTAAAACCCTATAAAACCGAGGATTAGCAGGCGTTTTATAATAGATAATCACCGCACTGTCCGCAGCATTGATTTGATCCATCATGCCTTTTGGTACAATTGGTGTATAGTTCCCAGGTTCAATAGTATCTTTTTTATTGTCGTCCCTGTTTCTACAGGAAAAGAAAAAAGACAACAGCAATAAAATATAGAAAAAATGTTTCATGATGGGTCAATAAAAAAGCCACTCCATAAAGAAGTGGCTTTAAAATTAATGCTTTTTGATTAATATGCTTTGTTCTGAGGATCCCAATTGGTCCAACCAGTGGTCCAATCTGCAGTACCCATGGCACCACGGAAAGTGGTAGCAACAAAATATGAATTCATTCCTGTAAAGCTCACACCACTGAGTGCAGGTGATCCCGCCCTGGGAAGGAAGTTTGGAGCTGTAGAATAAAAGGGAGCGTTCAACATGGCTGCGTCAGCATTAGCCAAGGTAATAGTACCTTCAGCTTCTGCCTTTGTTTTCATTTGTGCAGGGGTAACAATGGCCAAAGCAGCTGCATCATTCCTGTATGTGGCTGCCGCAACATTAGAATGAAGCAGATTGTTCCTGAACTCTGAAGTGTTATCAACAAAGTAAGCCCTTGCAGTTGCAGCAGATTCTAATGAAAGTCCAGCTTTAGGCCATCCGATGATGATAGAATTTCTCAAAACGAACTGGGTTGCCCTTCTCCACCTGTTTCCAAAATTATGGTTGGCTGCAGTTCCAGTTGCATTGTTAGCACCAACAAAGGTAAAGTTGCTCAATTGAGGCCTTGTAAAAGGAGCAGCAGTTGTGCCAGTACCGTCATTGTCGCACTCAATACCATTTGCTGCGTCACCACCATCTACAAAATCAGGCTTGCGACAAGCAATACCATACTGGATTTTACCAGTGTATCCAAAATCGAAATCATAGTCGTCATCAGCAGTCGCAAAAGCAACCAGGTTCTTACAGTTTACTGTTCCACCAAAAAACTCATAGGCATCATCATTACCAAAAGATACCTGAACGTTTTCAATGATGGTACCAGAACCAACACCACCCATGGTAAGACCATTGATTTCAGAACCAGGTTCAGCTGCAATTCCAGCAAACTCAATGCGGACAAAACGCAGGATACCACTTTCATCATTGGGTATAGTACCACCATATTTACGACCAACACCACCTTCAACAACTGGAGCCGGATCTTGGGGACGGTTTGTTGGAGCTTTACCCAAGAGGATAATGCCACCCCAGTCACCAGGCGTTCTTTGTCCGATTGCTTTTCCGCTGGTGAATACGATAGGCTCTGTAGCCCTTCCGTCAGCAATTAACTTGGCACCCCTTTCAATAATCAGTGCACCTTTCTCGGTGATGTCACTGACAATAACACTTCCGGGAGCAATGGTAAGGGTATTCCCTTCAGTGATATAAACATAGCCTTTGAGTGTATATTTACCCTTGGGCAGGTAATAACTCTTGCTCAAGATACCCTGAATAATACTTCCGTTGGTAGCAGGATCCTGAGGATCTTTACCTACAGCTCCGCCACCGGTTGTATTGTTGATGGTTTCCTCGAAATTAACCTTAATACAAGAACTGAAAGAGAGCATTGCGATGGAGAAAAGTCCAAAAAGGATTTTTTTCATAAACTGTGTTTTGTCTGTTTGTTGCTAAAGATTTTTATTTATTTTTTTTGCTGATGTTGAAGTCATAAGTGAAACCTACTGTAATGGTAGATCCGGGCTTGTAGGCATTGAAAAGCCTATCCACACCTTCTTTGTACGCAGTAGCTTCATCAACGTTTTCATAGAAATAAAATGCATTGTTGAGGATATCTGCGAAATTGATTTTCAACTCTCCCTGACCAGCCAATACTTTTTTGGACAACTGCAAATCCAACTGGTTTCTTGGGCGTTCAAAAACATTGGGGAACTCTTGATTACCCACGAGGGTCAATCTTTCACCCACTCTGTTATAGAGCAACGAAGCATTGAATGAAGAACCATTGTATTGAAGACCAGCATTGATCAAGTATGGCGACTGACCTTGCAATGGCCTGTTGGCTTTTACTTCCTTGTTGCCAGCACTCAGGTCTTTGAAAACAACATCTGACTGAATGAAAGTGTAGTTACCAAAAAAGCTGAAATTCTTTAAGGATTGGGAAATAAAATCAAGCCCTTTCCTTACTTCAAGCTCAAAACCCAAAGTGTTTGCACTGACGGCGTTTTGATAAAAATAACGACGCGCTTCCCCATTGCTAGAAGCATCGAGCCTGAATTCAATCGGATCGGTAAATTGCTTGTAGAAGGCACCCACTGTAATGGCCTCACCAGCTTTGGGGTACAATTCATACCGGACATCATAATTGAGGATTGAACTTCTCAACAGGCCAGTGTCACCTTTGACACCATAGTTCATCTCATAATCATAGAACGCGAATTCTGCAATCTCCCTGAACTCAGGACGGGCAACAGTCCTGCTGGCAGAAAGCCTTACATTCTGTTTGTCTCCTGCATTGATCAGCATGTTGATAGAAGGGAGAAGGTCCCACTTCTCTGTAAGCTTTGTGTTTCTCAGACCAGTCTGGTCTTTTGATGTGAGCAACTGCTGAAAATTCTCAGCACGCAATCCCCAAATGAAACGAAAAGGCCCAACCTTGTTATCCAACATTCCATAAGCGGCATTCAAAATGGATACTCCAAAATACCTGTCTTGGTTGTTGGTAAACTCATCAAGGATATACCCGTTTTGACCCATGTTGTCATAGAAGAAGGCAGATTCAACAGGCTTGTAAGCATTGGCAGCTACAAAAGAGTTGAGGTTGGTTGTAACGTATCGGAAAATTCGGCTTTTGAAATCACGAACCCTACCGAGGCTGGAGCCACCAAACTTCAGTGTTTGTTTATCCTTACCACCCCAGTTCATCGGTACAATAAACTGTCCACCGCCACCAAAACTATAATCACTCAACTCACTGTGAAACCTTCTGGTATCGTCCGGATCAATCTCAAACTTTTCATTGGTATTGATGGACCTGGCGTACAAGGCAGTGCGAAGGTCTGGCTGCTTTTTCAAGTTGTAACCAGCATTCCCATTCCATTTGAACTTTATACCCTTGGCAGTGAGCTGGTGCTCACCCTCAAGCTGAGCACTGTAGAGCGACCGCTGGTTAAGGTAAGAGGAATAAAATTGTATATCATTCAGCCTGCTGGTATTGTAGCCATTTCTGGTGTAATAATTGTCTTCAAACAATTGATTGAAGAGGTTTTTCAATGATACCTTGTTTTTCCCCTTAACCCATGTAATATTGGCTACTGCACCAAGATTGGTCTGGTAGCGGTTCTGGTTGTCATTGTAGTTGAATATCGTTGTGCCATTTGCCTCATAAAAAGAACGCTCCACATTGTAAACCAACATTGAATTCCTATAATTTGCTGCAACCAAAACACCAAGGTTGGCACCATTTTTCAATGCATGGTTTTTGGCGTAAGTGATGTTGAATGTTTTGATGGGAGCTGCGTTGGTTGACACCTGCTGGTACACATCTCCCCTGAAAAGCTTTGTCAATTCAATCTGCTTGTTCAACCCTGCTGCATCCTTTCCCAGACCCCTGTACAATTGCGCAGTGGCAGAAAAACTGTCAGGCAGGCTTCTGGTGCCATCATCAAAACCCAGCCAATCATATTGGTTGCGCTGGTTGCTGATAAAGGGCTTGAACGTTGATTGGGTATTGTATCCAAGGCCAAATCCTACGGTAAGTACATCCTTTGTAGGAATATCTTTTGTATTTACCTGTAC
>Ga0207909_1000254_pt1 | contig 19747 bp, 16 predicted proteins | sample LakMenEpi05May10_FD_150672 | JGI IMG/M metagenome (GOLD analysis project Ga0207909, IMG submission 150672) | Freshwater microbial communities from Lake Mendota, WI - 05MAY2010 deep hole epilimnion (SPAdes) | ecosystem: Environmental > Aquatic > Freshwater > Lake > Epilimnion/Euphotic zone ...
GTGGTGCTAAATTTAGAACAAAGCGCCATCAGTTGGCAAACCACTGGCAATTATTTACGCAATCGTTGCCGGAAACAATTGAGGTGGAATGTGTGTCTACTGTGTTGACTATGTTTATCTTGCACAAACAACAGATGCAGATGAAAAAGACCTTCGCCCTCCTCACAGTAGCACTGACCTCAATGGTGGTTGCTGCCCAGGAGCTACCCAGCAAAAAAGACATCAAAAAGACACTCCGGCTGACCAATCAATATTTCATGGACAAATGGCCAGATGCAGGAAAATCAATTTTCACCAACATTGAACGACCTAGCAATATCTGGACCAGGTCTGTCTATTATGAAGGATTGGTAGCCCTGTATGCCGCCGACAAAAAAAAGGCCTACAAAGAATATATGCTGCAATGGGGTGAGAAACACAAATGGAATCTTCGGGCAGGCACCAATACCCGAAATGCAGACAACCAATGCTGCGGACAAACCTATATAGACCTTTATTTGATGGATGGGAAAAAACATCCCGAGCGCATCACCGCCATCAAGGCCAGCATTGACAACATGAAGCAATCATCCAAAATCGATGACTGGAACTGGATTGACGCCTTACAGATGGCGATGCCTGTTTTCGTTAAACTTGGAAACCTCTATCAAGACACCAGTTATTTTAACCGGATGTATGAGATGTATGCCTTCACCAAAAACAAACATGGAGGCAATGGGCTGTACAACAGCAAAGAGCATTTGTGGTGGCGCGACAAGGACTTTGTTCCACCCTACAAAGAACCCAATGGAGAAGATTGTTATTGGAGCAGGGGCAATGGTTGGGTAGTGGCTGCACTGGCCAGGACCTTGAATGAGTTGCCCAAAACCGACCCGCATTACGCTGAATATCTGGAGGATTTCAAGCAGCTCTGTGCAGCATTGCTGCCTTTGCAGAGGACCGATGGATACTGGAATGTAAGCCTCAACGACCCCAACCATTTTGGAGGGAAAGAAGTTTCAGGTACATCGCTTTTCATTTATGGTTTTGCCTGGGGCATCAACAAGGGCATTTTGGACAAAGCCACCTATTCCCCAGCCATCATCAAGGCCTGGAATGCCTTGACAACCGAAGTGGTGCATCCAAACGGCAAACTGGGCTATGTACAAGGAACGGGTAAAGAACCCAAGGACGGACAACCTGTGGGATACGACAAAACACCTGATTTTGAAGATTATGGACTCGGCTGCTTTTTGCTGGCTGGCACAGAAATACTCAAGCTGAAATGATGAACCAGTTCAAGGCTTTTCTGTTTGACCTCAACGGAACAATGATCGATGACATGGATTACCATGTCCGAAGCTGGCACAGGATCCTGAACAGCCTTGGGGCGGGCATCACCAAAGAACAGGCAAAAGCAGAATGTTACGGCAAAAATCATGAGCTTATTGAACGTATTTTCCCGGGGAGATTTAGTGGAGAGGAAAAAGACAGGATGAGTGTTGAGAAGGAAAAACAGTACCAGGAGGAATACAGGCCCTCATTGACACTGCTACCTGGCTTGATGGAGTTTCTGAGTGAGGCCAAAAAGAACAACATCAAAATGGCCATCGGTTCTGCAGCCATCATGTTCAATATTGATTTCGTATTGGACGGATTGGCTATTCGCCATTATTTTGATGTGATTGTAAGCGCTGATGATGTTTCAAGAAGTAAACCTGACCCTGAGACCTATCTCAAATGCGCATCATTATTGGGCATGCATCCGGAAGACTGCCTCGTTTTTGAAGACGTTCCCAAAGGCGTGGAATCTGCATACAATGCAGGCATGAATGCCATGGTGCTGACTACCATGCATGGGCAACATGAATTTCAGCAGTTTGACAATATACTGGGATTTCATGATGACTACACTGCAATGACTTAGAAACAATAGCCTATACCCAACAACAATTTGCTTTCTATAGAATACCCCGGAATTTAAAACCAGGAGAGATCTTTAAATGCCTTGATCATGAACAAGGCCGTCTCTGCAAAAGATTTGCCCTTGTTCATCTTGTCTGGGGCAGCCCTTTCGTAGGCCAACAACTCATTTTCGGTGGTGAGAATCCCGAAGATGATGGGTGTGATGCGTGTTACTTGTATTGCAGACAGGTGACTGAATCCATTGGTCACATACTGGCATACATACTCGTAGTGATCTGTATCTCCTTTGATGATGGCCCCAATCACAATGATGGCTTTGTACTTGTACGTAGCCAAAAGCCTGCTTGTGTAGACAACTGTTTCAACAGCACCAGGACATTCAAAAACTGTAAATGGAACATTTTGTTCCTTGAGGTAATCTGTGCAACCTGCCTCGAGCAGGTCTGTAATTTCACTGTTGAACTGGGCTTTTACAATAGCAATCATCTATAAGAATTTTAAGCGATGGTTTCCTAATTTGATTTTATCATCCAGGTACTGCTGGTTGTAAGGGTTGGCTTCAACGGGCAATTGTTTGACAACAAACTGGAATCCAGCTGCTTGCAAAGCGTTTATTTTCGATGGGTTATTGCTGATCAATTCAAAATCACCAATCCCCAGATGCCGCAGCATCCAAATCGCATCTGTAAAATTCCTGTTGTCCTTGGGGAAGCCCAGTATTTCATTGGCTTCATAGGTATTGTGCCCTTTTTCTTGCAAGGCATATGCAGCCACTTTGTTGCCAATGCCAATGCCCCGCCCTTCATGCCCTCTCAAATAGATGACATAACCATGGCCCTGGGCTGCAATTTCAGCAAGGGATGACATCAGTTGCTGCTGACAATCACACCGCAAACTGCCGAAAACATCACCCGTCAGGCATTCGCTGTGGATTCTGACCAATGGAACCTTCTGGTTGTTTTTCAATGAAACCAACAGGTGCTCTGAACCGGTCAAGGTGTTTTTCAAGACCTCCATCTCAAAATTGGCAAACTTTGTTGGTAAGGTTGATGTTGACACTGAGACGAGATGGTTCTCCGTTTGAATCCTGAAATCGATGATTTGCTGGATGCTGATGATCTTCAACTGCTTATCCCTTGCCATCCCAAAAAGCTCATTCCTGCGCATCATGTCTCCCGCTGCATCCATCACTTCACAAATGATGGCAGCTGGTTCATGACCAGTCAGCCTGCACAAATCAACTGCCGCTTCCGTATGACCACTTCTCACCAGAACACCACCGTCTTTGGCCACCACAGGAAACAAATGCCCTGGCTTGATAAAGTCTTCTGGTTTGCTTTGGGGATTGGCCATGTGAAATGCAGTTATGGCGCGCTCTTTGGCAGAAATTCCTGTCGAAATACCAAAAGCTGCTGCTGCATCAATGGAGTCATAAAATGCAGTATGGAAAGCATCTTTCTTGTTTGAACTCACTGGTGACAAATTCAATCGCTCAGCAGTTTGGGCATCAATGGCGATACACACCAGCCCCTTGCCTTCTGAAGCACAAAAATTTAATTTAGACTGGTTGGCAGTTCCGGCAGGAAAAATAATATCCGCCTCATTTTCTCTTGATTCATCATCCACCACCAGGATGGGATTCCCATTCCTGAATTCAAACAAGGCTTCTTCAATCGCGTCAAACATATCAATTATCCCTTTTAAGTAAAAGCTGCTCAGTGTATTTTGCCAGAATATCGAATTCTACATTCACCAAATCATTCTCCTTCAAAAGAGACATGTTGGTTTTTTCAATGGTAATGGGAATGATGCACAGTTCAATCTGTTGATCAACAGCCTGATTGATGGTCAGGCTCACACCATTGATGGCAACCGATCCTTTGTAAACAACGTACTTGGTAAATGGTTCGGGAACCGTAATCGTAAAAAACCATGCCTGATCTCCGGGTATGATCTTGGTTACAACAGCAGTGGCATCAACATGACCCAGCACATAATGTCCTCCCAGATAACCTGTAGGCTGCATGGGCAACTCAATATTCACCTTGGCGCCCTGGGTATAGTAGCGTATGACTGTTTTGTCTATGCTCTCTGGAGAGACATAAAACCACAAGACATCCCCTTCCACTTTAAAGACAGACAAACAGGCCCCGTCGATGGCAACACTGTCGCCCAGTTGGACCTTTGGCGCAATCAAGGGGGCGGTAACCTGCAAAATCCATCCATTCTCTTCCCTGTTGATTGCTTGAATAAAAGCGCTGGCCACGATTCCGGTAAACATATGGTCTTTTGTAGGTAAATTTGAGGGGCAAAGATAATCCTAAATGACAGCAGAACAGTATTTGCAGAGGGCATTTTTATTGGCCAGACAGGCAAACCCCAAAGCCATCAGACCCAATCCGTTTGTGGGCGCCGTTGTTGTTTCTGAAAATGGTGAAATGGTGGGAGAAGGTTTTCACCAACAAGCAGGGGAAGCACATGCGGAGGTTATCGCCATTCATCAGGCGATTGGCCATGGGGCAAAACTGGATACCTGCACACTGTATGTTACACTTGAACCCTGTTCCCATACCGGGAAAACACCTCCTTGCACCAATCTGATCATCCAGCACAGAATTCCAAGGGTTGTCATAGGGTCTATGGACCCCAACCCGCTTGTCTCTGGGGCACGGATTTTACAAGAAAACGGCGTTATTGTAGAGATAATGGTGATGCCTGACGTTGTAGCCCTGAACAACACCTTCAACATCAACCAAATTCAGAAAAGACCCAAGTATGTGCTAAAATCAGCCATCACCTTGAATGGAAAGATAGCAGACAGCTCAGGAAAAAGCCAATGGATTTCAAATAATGAAAGCCGTGAGCATGTTCACAAATACCTGAGAACTGCAGCAGATGCAATCTTGACAACGGCAAAAACGGTCTTGAGAGACAATGCAACCATGAACATCAGGATCAAGGATCAACCGGAACAAGAATTAAGCCTGATTATTTTTGACAGAAACCTTGCGTTGCTGAAAAAAGAAAACCAGCATCTTTCCTGCTTTTACAAAAGAAATAAATCTGCTATTTACCTTGTTACAGACAAGGTTGGAATAAAGCCAGCATTACCCAATGTTGAGATCATTCATATCCCGATGCAAGATGAATTTTTTGACATTTCAGTGCTTCACAAGGAACTGCTTGCAAGAAATATTTGCCAGGTATTGATTGAAGCAGGCGGCTCATTGAATGCAGCCATGATGCATGCAAAAGCGGTAGATGAGATCTATACCTTTGTATGTCCGCGCATACTCATGCACAATGCTGCCATCAATCAATTTAACAGCAGCCAAATCCAACCAATGGATGATGCCATCAGGCTTCAGTTACTGGAATCAATGACCATGAGAGAAGACATCTTGTTAAGGCACAAGGTCATTTACTAAGTCTTCATTGTAAAACACTCCCCTGTTCTGGTCTTGCCTCAGTGCGTCTTGAATGAGCAAAATTCCAACATCAAGCAATACACCAGAAGCGAAGTCAATAGGATTGAAGGCAACAGCAACTGCATTTGATTTGATGGTTTGAAGTGCAGACAATGCCTCATTCAACCCTTTTGTATTTTTAATGATCCCAGCATGCTTGCTCAACAGGTGTTGTACCTGACTCCTGTCAATACCATAACACTCCAGTTTGAAAGGTGCAGGAACTGCTGCTTGGGTATCTGAAAGATCCAAGAGTTTTTCTGTTGAGAATTTTGCAAAGGCAATCGCTTCTAACAAGGAATTGGATGCAAGGCGATTGGCCCCATGCAATCCGGTTGAGGCAACCTCTCCTATCGCAAACAACCCTGGAACAATTGTTTCACCAAAAGCATCTACCTTGACTCCTCCGCAAGAATAATGTTGTACAGGAACTACCGGGATGATTTCTTTTGTGATGTCGATATTGAGCAAGGCTTTGCACCTTTCTTTGATGGCCGGGAAATGCTGATCCATCATTGCTGGTGAAAGGTGGGTGGCATCCAAGAATACACATGCATCTCCATGTTTTCTCATCTCGGCATGGATAGCCCTCGAAACAACATCCCTTGGTGCAAGGTCCAGCCGTTCATCATATTGATGCATGAACGCCTCACCGTGTTGATTCCGCAACACTGCGCCAGCACCCCTGAGTGCTTCAGAAACCAGGAAAGCAATATTTCCATCATGAAACAATCCTGTCGGATGAAACTGAATATAGGAAAGGTTTTCAATGCTAGCCCCCAATTTTTCTGCGATGAATATACCATCGCCGGTGGCAACATGTTGGTTGGTTGTTTTGCTGTACAACATTCCTGCGCCACCGGTTGCCAATACCAGTTTTGAAGTGGTTATTTCAAAAAAACGATTTTCTGATTCATCAAACAAATGCAGGTGAAACTGCCCACTGCTATCCTTGATGGCATCAACCAATAACGTATTTTCAAGGACTTTCGCATTGGCAGAATCGAATACCTGCTGCATCAGTGAAGACTGAATGGCATGGCCCGTTTGGTCTTCAGCATGCCAAATTCTGGCCTCACTGTGTCCACCCTCTTTGGCCAAATCATAATCATTGGCGGCATTTTTATCAAAACAAGTACCCCATCTGATCAGGTCATTCAACAAAGCCGGCGCTGCCTCAACCACTTTTTTCACAACATGCTTTTCATTCAGGTGTGCACCGGCAACCATGGTATCCTCGATATGCTTTTCAAAATCATCACCGATGGCATGCACGGCGGCAATTCCCCCTTGCGCCCAATCTGTATTGGTGGTTGACAATGTTGATTTTGCAATAAGGCAAATGGAAATTTCTCGTTGTTTACATGCTTCCGACTCAGACAGATACAAATAGGTTGACAACCCTGCAATACCAGATCCTACAATGACGATATCATGATGGGGATGGATCATCTCAAATGGAAAGCATGTTGTTCAATGCCCGCAATGCTCCTGCCTGTGTTTTTTCATTGACATTGATTTCAGGCAGTTCATAATACAAGGTATTGTACAATTTTTCTATGGTATTCATTTTCATGTAAGGACATTCAGAACAGGCGCAGGAATTGGACTCCAACGCTGGCGCAGGAATAATCAACTTGTCAGGAACTGCTTTTCGCATTTGGTAAAGAATACCAGCTTCTGTAGCCACAATAAATTTGGACAAGGGAGAAACCTGTACATGTTCCAGCAGGGCTTTGGTAGAACCAACGAAACTGGCCTTTTCAAGCAAAGCTGGAAGGCACTCAGGGTGAGCAATCAATGAAGCATCGGGATGCTTCTCCATCAAACCTTGCAGCTTGTCCAAGGAGATATTCTCATGCACAATGCAGGCGCCATCCCAGAGGATCAGGTCCCTGCCTGTAACCTGCTGCACATACATGCCCAAGTTTTTGTCAGGAGCAAAAATGATGCGTTTGTCTTTGGGGATTGCATTGACCACTTCAATGGCATTAGAAGAAGTACAGATATAATCACTCAAGGCCTTGATCTCAGAACTGCAGTTGATATAACTTACTACGATGGCATCGGGATATTGGGCTTTGAATGCCATAAATTCTGCTTCTGGCGCAGAGTCTGCCAATGAGCAGCCTGCGTTAAGATCAGGCAAGAGTACTTTGGCCCTGGGATTCAATATTTTGGCTGTCTCTGCCATGAAGTGAACACCACAAAAGACAATGATATCTGCAGACTGTTTTTTAGAGGCCTGGGCCAGGGCCAGACTATCCCCAACAAAATCTGCGATAGACTGTATGTCTTCACTTACATAATAATGCGCAAGAATGACGGCATTTTTCTCATTTTTCATTTTGAGAATCTCTGCTTTCAGATCAATGCCATCTGGAACAGACCTGCTCAAATATCCCACACGTGCTATCTCGTTTTCAAACAACATCTTACTTAATTTTTAATGAAATATCAACAGATTCAACATGGTGCGTCAAATCTCCCATAGAAATAAAATCGATGCCGGTTTGGGCATATTCCATCATGTTGGATGCATTGATGCCACCGGAAGCTTCGATTATTTTTTTTGTATCGTTGAGGGCTATCAAATGATGAATCTGATCTGGCTTTACATTGTCAATCAGTATCCTGTCAACTTCTTTACAGTCCTTGGCAATGATGAATTCCTCTGGATTTTTGACCTCAACAATCAATGGCACCTGGCTATTGTGCTGTTGTCTATACTTCAAACACAACTGAATGGCATTTCTAATGCCTCCGGCTGCCTGAACATGATTGTCTTTGATGAGCATCTGGTCATACAAACCAAACCGATGGTTGACTCCCCCGCCAATACGGACTGCCCATTTTTCGCAAATCCTGAAATTAGGGGTTGTTTTACGGGTATCCAGCAGCTGTACCCCATATGGAGCCATAAGATCAACCAACCTGCGGGTTTTGGTAGCAATAGCACTCATGCGCTGCATGCAGTTGAGCAAGAGCCGCTCAAGTTCTAAAATAGAATGTATTGATCCTGTTATCTCACCGACACAGGCAATTGATGTAATACTGTCGCCATCTTTAACCGAGAAAGCTACCTCCAGGGATGGATCAACCCTGGCACAAATCTTTTCAGACAATTCAATTCCTGCTATGGTACAGTCTTCTTTGATATAGCATAAAGCCGTACCCTTTTGTCCTGTTGCAATCGTGGACAAACTCGTGAGGTCTCCTGCTCCCAAGTCTTCTGCAAGGGCTGCATCGATGAACCGGTCTATTGTAAGACCAAACCAGTCTGCCTTTAGTTCACTCATACACCAACAGTTTCACAAAGATATATAATCATAGCATAGAAGAAAAATTAAGCGCCATAGAACTACAACCCTTGAATCCAACTAAAGTTTGCATCAATGATTTTCTTCTTGTGAATTTCTATGTATTCTTTAAAGGCCGTTGCAACAGGGGAAAGCTTTTTTTTGCGGTGCCAGACCAGGTTCCAAGCAGTTTTGATGGGCAATCCTTTGATCGGAACAATCTGCAGCTGCTTGCGCTCCAATTCATTTTTCAGGCCAATGACTGGCATGATAGAATAGCCAATACCGGCAATAACCGCTTGTTTTACCGCTTCATTGGAAGTGAGCTGGATTTTCTTTTTTACGGAAATTCGATTTTTCTCAATAAACTTCTCCATGGCCATTCGGGTAGCAGATCCTTCTTCGCGATAAATCAGGGGTAGCTTTTCAAGGGTTTGCTTATTGATTGCGTCTGCATGGACAGATTGATTGGCTGCCCCTATCAGGTAAAGTGAGTTGGGCATCAGTTCAATTTTTTGTAGCGCAACATGCTTGGGGAGGACAGAAACCAAAGAAAAGTCTGACTGATTTTGCTCCAGCAAATCAAGCACCATGGATTTATTGGATACATCCAGGCTCAGGTCAACATTTTGATTCTCCTTTAAAAAATCAGCAAGGAAAAAAGGTAGTACATATTTACCAGTAGAAACACATGACATTCTTAATGTTCCTGTAAGGGATCCGCTATACTTTGTCAATCGGTTGTCAATGAGACTTACTTCATTCATGATGTTTTGTGCTGACTCAGCTATTTCCCTTCCAAACTCTGTTATGTACACTCTCTTATTGATTATTTCAATAAGAGGGATACTAAATTGGGTCTGAAAATTTTTCAACTGGATTGACACAGCCGGTTGCGTAAGATGCATGGCCTCAGCAGTCTTTGTAATGCTTTTTGTCTGAACAATTTTCAGGAAAATAGCGAGTTGATTCAGGGAGTAATTCATAATTATTATTTATGCATATATCAACAAATATAAATAATAATATTTAAAATTTATCATTGAACTTTGCATAAGCAATAATCATATATGAAAGCTACATGCTTGAGAAAGGTATGCCAAGTGCTGTTTCTACACACAAAAAAAGAAGATGTACTTTCCCCCTTATTGTCAGCAGCACTTGGGGCAATTCCAGTCATTTGCAAGGCCTTGAACACTGATCTAATGCCCTTGTTAATGTAATCCATAACAATGATCCATACTATCATAAAAAACGCCAGGATCATCAATGAAAAACAAGATTTCCATGGTGATGTTTATATCCGAAACGAAAGGATAGAAAAAATTGACACATCAATTGGTCTTCCTTGGAATTTGCTGGTCAAAGAAATAGATGCCAGGGACATGATTTTGATGCCGGGAGTTATTGATGCCCACGTACACTTCAGAGAACCCGGGCTCACCTACAAAGGGGATATCGAATCAGAATCAAAAGCAGGTATTGCGGGTGGAGTTACTTCATTTATGGATATGCCCAATACCATACCTAATGTAATTACGCAGGAGATTCTGGAAGAAAAATATTCCCGGGCAGCGCAACGATCTTTTGGCAATTTCTCTTTCTTCATGGGATTGAACCAGGATAATCTTGAAGAGGTCCTTACAATCAGTACAGAAGATGTATGCGGCCTAACGGATGATGGTCTCTATTTTGACAAAACCAACTCGCTCCTTTGCAATTCACCTGAATACCTTGAGAAACTTTTTTCCAGGAGCGAACATCTCGTTGCCCTGCACTCAGAGGATGAAAGCATCATCAATGCAAATTTTCTAATATCACTGTTGGTCTACCTTTGTATTATTTTTTGATCCAAATGTTTTGATGGGCTTGTTATTTAATTCGAAATCTACCCGTCTAATTGCATTTTCATGAATTGGTCTAATGTCTGTTTTTTAGGAAAAAATTTTTGTCCCTTCAATAAAATGACTCATTCGTTTCTATTTGACAGCAGCTTTCTGATGTATTACAATGGGTACATAACCTAATTCCATACCCTTTGGAGGCGTAACCAATAAAGCCGAATCAAGTGCCACCAATTCCCCCATTGTAGGCGGAGCCATGTAATCTCTGTCAATAGGCCATTGCGCATGAATCTTTTCAATGAAAGCCTGTAATTTATCTTTCTTGGCTTCGCTCCAGTTGTATTGCTGGAAGGATGGTTGATCAACAAAACGATACCAGGAATAGGTAACTTCAGAGCCATCAATAAGCTTAACCTTGTAAGGGCCTGCAGCAGCACCGGGACTGGTCCAGGCTCCTTTGTCGGGAGAAGTATAGGGCTCACCTGGTTTCGCCAATCTAAACTCTTTGTTCAGGAGATTGGTTTTGGCAGGCACCTCCGATGCTGGTATTGCCACCAGTTGATCTCCTTCATGCCTGAAGTACCTGGGAAAGTTTCCAAATTTTTCGGTTTTACCATCAACCCATTTCAATCCCCAAACATTATCGTTGTAAACCTTTGTATCGAATATTTTTTCCACTCCAGTAATTTTTTTACCCGCCTGATCATAACCGGGAGTTCGGGTTGTCAGGTTTGATTTCCACGCCCCCTTTTCATCGAACCTTCCAGAGCAAGGCTGACCCCCATCTCGCCATACCTTAAACGTTTCATACAATGCTGCTTTAGAGTAATATACCACATCTTGTACCAGCATGGTCCTACCCTCTTTGTCAACCGGAAATTGCAGCTGGGGTATCTTTGAATAGGTCACGCCCTTTTCATCCTGTGACTCAAAACAAGGTACCGTGTTAATCTCCATGGCACCGCCGCCCATATGGCCTGGCCTGGCATCAAGTCCACGCCCATAAATAAAATCATAATTGAACAGTTTACCAATCTTGCTCCAGGTTTCAGGAATATAATACGCTATCGGTCCTTTGAAATTGGCAGCGCTTAGAAAACAAGTCCAGCTTTGGTCTCCCGTTGGCGGATCACCATTTGTTGGATCTGTAAAAGGTAAAGCCATGTAAGTATATCCCAGAAATTTACCATTGGGATTGTCCTGAAAAGGCAAAGCATCCGGTGGAATGAGCAGACGATTGCTCAATTGAGCAATTCCCAGGCGATTGTCAGGCAATGCTTCTGTATCGTAAAAAAATGACCAACCCGGCGAACCAACCTCGTAATCATAGCATTGTGGTGTTGCATTCATACTGAATTTTGGAGGACCATAGCGAAATCTGTTTCCAGCCCAATAACCAAGGCCGCCTTCAAGGGTTTGAAAAACACTGCTCCAGGTCGGGCCGCGTTTTGGCCAGTTGTCACGGGCATGCGTTCCAATGGGAGCAAGGGGTTTGTCTTTATTGTCGGAATTATCGGGAGTAACCCAGGCTCCTGCCAAACCAATCTGAAAGTCGGCAAGCGGCTGGGCAATCAATGGCCATACAGCGGAATAAAAACCCATTCCGTAACTATAAATTGATTGATCAGCCGGCCTGTCCGCATTATAGCTGATGTACCCATGCAGACCGCGAGAGTGTTCTCTTACAATTCCAGGTCCTCCTTTTGGGGCTTTATCATCTTGTGCATCAACTTGTTGAGCAGAAAGCAGCATAAAAAATAATTGAAACCACAAAGCCTTACATCTACAATTAAAAATTTTACAATTCATAATTTGATTTTTTTAACAATGAGTATACTTTTCTAAATACCTTAGAATTTCATATTTTTTTATTCCTGAAGGAAAAGCAGATTCCCTCAACGTCATGCTTTACTCTGAGGCAGCATATTTTTTTTGAGTATTTTGCTTACCCAATGCCCTCACTCTCTCAATTCCAATCGGCTGTCTGTTCAGAGGAGCGCTTCGACCACTTGATTTTAATTCTTCCAATAATTTTTGTAACCCCTCGCGTTTTTCAGCCTCCTTAAAATACAAGTTTGTTGTTTCTCCAGGATCATCCAGAAGATTGTATAATTGTCCTGGTGCATCACCTGCAGTTTCAGGTAAAGCATATGTCTTGAAAAATCCGACTTCGTAATTATTTCCACCAGATCCTCTGTGGTTGATGTATTTCCAATTTCCCTGCCGAAGCTGAAATTCTCCGCGAAAATTCTGGGTCAGCAAATAAGGCCTGATAGAACGCTTCGCATCTTGCGTCCCAAGCATGGCAGGTAACATGTCATAACTGTCCCTGGCATCTGCATCCTTTATTTTAAAATCAACGATGGATGCAACTGTAGCAAATATATCGGTGGTATTGATCATCTGGTCAGATATCAAGCCTGCTTTAAACACACCCGGCCAGCGAACAAGAAAGGGAACCCTGTGCCCCCCTTCCCAGGCATCACGCTTCATTCCCCTCCAACCTCCGGAAGGATCGTGCCCGTAATCCTGACGCATCCAGTTAACGTGCAATGTTTCGGCTCCATTGTCCACATTGAAAATGATCAATGTGTTATCATCAATACCTAAATCTTTCACCAATGCCATCATGCGCCCTACCAACACATCCAGTTCCCAGACAAAATCACCACGCGGGCCGGCATTTGTTGCCCCGTTGAATTCAGGGGCAGGAAGGACTGGCGCATGTGCAATTTGTGTTGAAAGAACAGCAAAGAAAGGTTTTTGAGGGGCATTTTTGCGATGCTCGGTGATAAACTGACGGGTTTTATCATAAAATATCAAATCCGCATCCATAAAATTATAGCCGGGAGACATCCAGCCTTCGTCATTGTCCCAAAGCCATTTACCTCCCAGATTGGGAAGATTGGCACTTTGATGTCTTTTGCTTGCCGGTATGGGAACCATACCATTCTCGATGTAGACATACAATGGATCGGTATTGGGACAGTTGGGTGTAATGTAAGATTCATCAAACCCTTTCGCATTTGGACCGTCAATTAACGGAGTACTTTTTTCATAATCAATCAGCAGTGAGTTCTGGAAGCCACCTTTCAGCACCTGGTTGTTTTTATCAACCCAGGTAAGTCCGACATGCCATTTCCCAAACATGCCCGTCCGATATCCTTTTTGCTTTAGCATTTCAGCAATAGTCAGTGTTCCAGGTTTTAAATAGCTCGGACCCCCTGGCCCCTCGAAAGCAACTCCACCACCTCCGGTGGACCGGTAAATCTGCTGCCCTGAAAAAAATCCATAGCGAGATGGTGAACAAATTGTGCTGGGACTGTGAGCATCGGTGAACATGACTCCTTCGCGGGCCAATCTGTCCAAATTAGGAGTTTGATATGCCGACTTTTTGTTGTAACAAGAGAGATCCCCAGACCCCAAATCGTCTGCATAAATCATGATAATATTGGGCAAATCCTGTGCAATGGAAGCTTGGAATCCGTGTAACACACAAAAAAAAGCCAACAAAAATTTAAACTTATTCATTTTCTTTTCATTTTTTTATTCAGTAGTTGTATCCAGCCAATTCAACCAATTCCGACTTTTAAGCAGTCATAAACATAATTAATTAAATTTAACTTGTTTTCATCAGGGATGCGTTATTAAAGTGTTTACGGGCGAATGCTGATAAAATGTACCAACGTGGAATAGGCCAAGTAGTTTCACTTTGCAGCATTACAAAAGCAAATGAAACACGTTATTTCAAAGTACAAAAAGATAATCAATTGAAATTATTCGACTTATACTACAATGCTGGTGTGAAAATAATAATAAAAAACTGATTTTATCTGTCTAGATTTCACTTCTCCATCACTCTTCCATTTAGAGATATGAAAACATTTATCATGCACAAAGGATACCAAGATAAAAGTACAAGATGAAAAATTACACATTATGAACAAGAACTACCTGCCGAATATTTTTTTATCTCTATTGGGGGTTACCATTGCTTGCATGCCTGCAATTTCTCAGGAGGGTAAGAAACCCAATATTATTTTCATTCTTGCTGACGATTTGGGTTATGGCGATGTGTCGGCAATGAATGCAAATTCAAAAATCAAAACGACTAATATCGATAGACTTATCAGTCAGGGGGTATCTTTTACCGATGCCCATTCAAGTTCAGCTGTTTGCACACCTACGCGATATGGAATACTTACTGGGCGTTACAATTGGCGTTCTACCTTGAAGAGTGGTGTTTTAATGGGATATAGCAAAGCGCTCATTCCAGAGGAAAGAAAGACCATGGCTGCCTTCTTAAAGGAAAAAAAATATCAGACAGCTTGTATCGGAAAATGGCACTTGGGATGGTCGTGGAATAACATTGAAAAGGGAAAAGACAGCATCAATTATGTGATGCCAATTAAGAAAGGTCCAACAACGTTGGGATTTGATTATTTCTATGGTATATCTGGATCATTGGATATGGATCCATATGTTTATGTAGAGAACGATAAACCTACGGCTCTTCCCAATCGGATAACCCAAAATGGGGGGATGAAAGTTTGGCGAAAAGGACCAACGGCAGCTGATTTTGATCATGAACAAACACTTCCCAATATCATAAGTCATGCAGAGAACTACATAGCTGAGAAATCAAAGAGCAAGGCTCCTTTTTTCCTGTATCTCCCATTAACAGCTCCTCATACGCCCATCCTCCCGAGTGCCGAATTTAGAGGTAAATCAGGATTAAATGACTATGGTGATTTTGTGCTAATGGTTGATGCGATGTTAGGAAGGGTTCTTGCTGCTATTGATAAAGCTGGAATTAGTGAGAATACGATTATCGTATTTACCTCAGATAATGGATGCAGTCCTTCTGCAAATTTTGCTGAGTTAAAAGCAAAGGGTCATAATCCAAGTTATAACTTTAGAGGACATAAGGCTGATTTATTTGATGGTGGACATCGAATCCCATGTGTGGTGAGATGGCCCTCAAAAATTAAACCACACCAAGTGGATCAAACCATCTCCCTAAACGACTTTATGGCCACTTTTGCTAACATTACTGGTTATAAGCTTAAAGACAACGAGGGCGAAGATAGCTACAATCTAATGCCCTTGTTACTGAATACAAACCCACAGCCCTCTATTCGGGAAGCTACGGTTCATCACTCCATAGATGGTGCCTTCGCAATTCGAAAAGGAGATTGGAAGTTATTATTCTCTGCAGGTTCAGGAGGATGGAGTTCTCCTAAAGCCAACGGACCCAATTACAAATCGCTCCCTCCATATCAACTGTATAACCTAAAGTCTGATCCAGGAGAGATGAAGAATCTATATGCAGAACATCCTGCTGTTGTTACTGAGTTGAGAGCATTGATGTTGAAATACATTCAGGATGGTCGAAGCACGCCAGGTGCTCCTCAGAAAAATGACGGGAAAGAAATTATACTTTAATCAATCAGCTATCTCATGAAAATAGTTTCATTGTTTGGATCTCTCACGATTGCTGGATTGATGACCTTTTCCCCAAGTTTTGGTCAGGTCTTAAAAGACAAGAAGCCGAATATTCTTTTTATTATAGCTGATGATTATGGTTGGAAAGACATGAGCTGTTCGGGAAGCACCTACTATGAGACACCAAATCTGGATCGATTGGCACAAGAGGGCGTCCGTTTTACGCATGCCTATTCTGCCTGTTCAGTGTGCAGTCCGTCTCGGGCAACGGTCTTAACTGGTCAGTATACTCCGCGGCATGATATCACCAATTTTATTGGTCCAGCGTCAGGTGTAGAATGGCGAAAGATGAACCGGTTTACCAAGATGTTGCCACCTGAATATGCACTTAATTTATCTTCTAGCGCAGTGACAATTGCTGAAGTGCTGCGTCAGCAGGGCTACAAAACTTTTTTTGCAGGAAAGTGGCATCTTGGCAGTGAGGGATCATATCCTGAAGATCATGGTTTTGATATCAATAAAGGCGGCTCGCAGGCAGGAGCGCCATCTGGAGGCTATTTCTCACCCTATAATAATCCAAAACTTTCAGATGGCCCCAATGGCGAAGATTTATCAATGCGATTAGGGGAAGAGACGGCAGCATTTATAAAAACCCAAGTTTCAAAAAATGCAAATCAACCCTTTTTTGCTTATCTCTCTTTTTATGCCGTCCATTCACCAATTCAAACGACGCAGGCGAAGTGGAAATATTTTAGAGATAAGGCTGAAAATCAAGGAATAGCTCAGACTGGATTTATTATTGATCGGACATTGCCTGTTCATCAGACGCAGGATAATCCAATCTATGCCGGACTGGTGCAGCAGATGGATGATGCAATAGGCCTGGTTCTTCAGCAACTAAAAAATCTAGGAATAGATAAAAATACGATGGTTGTTTTTACCTCTGATAACGGTGGCGTTTCTTCTGGAGATGATTTCTCCACTTCAAACTTGCCGCTCAGAGGTGGTAAAGGTCGTCAATGGGAGGCTGGTACACGCGTGCCGCTAATCATCAAGACTGGCCAAGAAGTGAAAAACAGGATTTGTGATGTTCCGGTTATGGGAATAGATTTCTTTCCAACAATTTTGGAGTATGCGGGATTGCCTCAGGCGTTGCAAAAACAAAAAGATGGCGTTAGTTTAATGCCATTGTTACGCGGGAATAATATTAAAAAGCGGATGCTATACTGGCACTATCCCCATTATGGAAATCAAGGGGGAGAGCCTTCTTCAACCGTCTTAGCAGGAGATTGGAAACTTATTTACTACCACGAGGGGGGTCGGAACGAGCTTTATAACCTAAAGATGGATGAATCGGAATCTCAACCATTGAATGATCAATATCCGAATCAGGTTAAAGACCTGCAGACTCAACTTGACAAATGGCTGGTTGAGGTGAAGGCCAAAATGCCGACTCCTGATCCATTATATGATTCGATCAGTGCCGCCACATTGTGGAAGAGGCAGCATACCGAATTATTGATTAATGTTGAGAGAAAACGGTTGCGGATGTTAGAAAAGGATTTTCAGCCCAACGCAACTTGGTGGAAAAGCAAACAAACAACTGACCAATGATGAGTTTATATTTAACATGTTCTGCTATTAAAAACTGAGAGTATATTTAATTGTTAAAAAATAATTAAAAATATGCACTGTGAATAAAATACAATGTGCAATAGCTTTATGCTGGCTATTTGTTTTGCCTTTGTCAGCCTTAGTAGCGCAAAAGCCCAATGTGATTTTCATTCTCACTGATGACCAAGGTTATGGTGATTTGGCTTGCCATGGAAACCCATGGATTAAAACACCCAATTTAGATAAACTTCACTCTGAAAGCGTACGCTTTACTAATTTTCACGTTGGCACGACCTGTGCGCCCAGTCGCTCGGGTTTGATGACTGGAAAATATTGCAACAAAGTAGGTGTCTGGCACACGGTCAATGGGCGTGAAATATTGCGTGAAGGGGAAACAACACTCGCAGAAAAAATGAAAACAGCGGGTTATAAAACAGGTATTTTCGGCAAGTGGCATTTGGGAGACAACTACCCTTTCCGACCACAAGACCGTGGCTTCGATGAAGTATTAATTCATGGTGCTGGCGGTGTTGGGCAACAACCTGACTATTGGGAAAATGATTATTTTGATGATACTTATTTTCATAATGGCAAACCTCAAAAATATAAAGGTTACTGTACAGATGTGTGGTTCTCAGAAGCTTTGAAATTTATCAAGGCGAATAAAAACAAACCATTTTTCTGTTATTTGCCTACCAATGCCCCACATGGCCCCTACAATATTGCTGATAAGTACAGTAATCCCTATAAAAACAACCCTAATATTCCGAACCCAAACTTTTATGGTATGATCACCAATGTTGATGAAAATATTGGCAAACTTAGAGAGGAGTTGAAAAAAATGGGCATTGATAAGAATACAATACTTGTATTTATGACCGATAACGGCACTGCCGCGGGTGTGAAATTTGGAAAAAATGGCGAAGTGGTTTCAGGATATAATGCAGATATGCGTGGTATAAAAGGTTCACCTTATGACGGGGGGCATAGAGTACCGTTTTTTATAAACTGGCCTGATGGTAACATTTCAAGCGGAAAAGACATTACAAATCTCACTGCCTACATTGATGTTATGCCAACCCTTCTTGATTTGTGCGGCATCAATGCCGAAGTAAAAATGGACGGTACGAGCCTAAAACCTTTGATCAACGACAGTGCAAGAAATTGGCTTGGCCGCACCCTTTTTACGGATACACAGCGTGAAGAACAACTGAAAAAATGGAAACAGCCCGCCATTATGACTGATGAATGGCGTTTGGTGGGAAAGGATGAACTCTATGATATGACCCGTGATGCAAGTCAAAAAACGGATGTAGCTGCTCAAAACCCAGGAGTGGTTCAAAACCTCAAAGCTGCTTACGAGACATGGTGGGCAGATGTGACTCAAAATGCAGACGAATATGCGGCGATTAAAATTGGAACAAAGTTTGAAAATCCAGTTTGTCTCAACAGCCATGATTTACACGTTGAAAAGGGTTTGCCTCCTTTTTCACAGTACTTAGTGCGTGAAGCAAAAGGTGAAAATGGTTTTTGGGCGGTTGATATTACCAGAACTGGTACTTATGAAATAGAACTGTGTCGCTGGCCCAAAGAAAGTAAATTGAAAATGACAGATGCAGCCCTCAAAGGGCAGCCTGTGGAAGGGGGAGATGCATATGCAGCCGGTAAAGCATTGGATATAAAAAAAGGTAGAATCAAGTTGGGTAAAATAGCGCTTGAAAAAGCGTTGGCAAAGGATGGGAGATCCATAAAATTTAAAGTAAAAATAGATGCTGGTAAAACCAATTTGCACACATCATTATTTGATGATAATGGAACAGAAAAACCAGCTTATTATGTATATTTTAAATTTATTAAGTAAGAGCGTTTACAACAAACATAAAATACTGAGGAGATATCAAAAAAATTAATTGTTAACTAAAATATTTTTAGGATGCAACAACTGGTTGTAGGATTCTTATGCACTGTTTTCTCTTTTCAGGGGTTCGCATCGGCAGAATATGATCTTTATTCTCCCGATCGAAAAATTCATGTAACCGTAAAGGAGACCAGGAATTCAATCTCTTATGCATTGTCTTATAACGGAAGAGCGATCATTCAGCAATCTGCATTAGGTTTAGCATCTACCACGCTCTCTTTTTATGAAGGCGGAATAAAAAAGGTTGAAAAATCA
>Ga0207909_1000258_pt1 | contig 19566 bp, 42 predicted proteins | sample LakMenEpi05May10_FD_150672 | JGI IMG/M metagenome (GOLD analysis project Ga0207909, IMG submission 150672) | Freshwater microbial communities from Lake Mendota, WI - 05MAY2010 deep hole epilimnion (SPAdes) | ecosystem: Environmental > Aquatic > Freshwater > Lake > Epilimnion/Euphotic zone ...
ACTACTCCAAACCGGCCGAGCTCACGATTCATATCCTCGATAGTCACCTTCTCCTGGTTAGCAAGTTCGCCTAATACCTCATCAAAATTATCCGGTTGAATCACAGCCTCGCCAATAAACTCTATAAAGGACTTTAACATACTGTCGACTTTTTCTTGTTATTTATCTACCTACTCTATTTACTACGGAGTCCCGCACTAGATACCAAGATACCCAGCAACAGGATAAAAAGAAATAGGAGAGGGAGTCTCTAGACAGGAGACACTACCTACCTAGACCCAGGAACAGAGATCCTATAGATAGCAGAGACTCCAACCCGACAACTAAACTTACCCCAACCCCACCCGCCAAGGTGTCAGTTAACCCAACCCCGATATCCCTTTAGTCCTGCACTCAGACCGTCTTTAAGTGCGCCGTAATATCGGCAGGGCAACCTACGCTTACTACGGAGTCCCGAACGGGAAACTCCGGAGGGGCTCATCAAGGGGTTCAGCTTGCCACCGAGGTATCATGAGAGTGCCACCAACTGTCAACTGAACCCCTACCTGCAGGATAAATAACTAAAAGGGTAGAAAATATGTGGAGACCAGAGGCTCTTCAGGTACTAGGCTGTAGCATCAGTACCTTCAAGCGATACGTCAAGACCGGTAAGATCAGGTTCGATAAGATAGGAAACAGGTACATGTACTGGGACGACGACGTCTATAAGCTCAGGGGTAAGCACCTAATCAGGGAACACTGGACGGTAGCCTATTGTAGGGTAGCTGGGACTACGGAGTCCGACCGGGAACTTATGCAGAGACAGCAACAGCTAGTCAGGCATTGGTGTGCTCAACGTGGTATCTCTCTAGAGAAGCTCTACGACGACTGGTGTCCCGCAACTGACTTCTCACTAGACTGGAGACCCGGCCTACATGACCTGATACAGGATGTAATTAAGAAGAAGGTGTCAGTAATTATAGTAGAGACACCTGACAGGTTGGCTAGAGTCGGCTGGGAGCTATTTCCTGCCTGGTTTCGTTATTATGGGGTAGAGGTGATAGTCATCAATAGTGCCATTAGTGTACCAGAATATCAGCAGGAACAGGAGAAGGATCTCACCAATCTCTTATTAAAGGCTGGAGTAGACAGGCTGGATAAGCTAGGCGGGGAGCAGTTGCCCGTACCAAGGAAGAAGGAGAAGAGGAGCCATCCTGGCAAGATCACACCCAATTGGGAAGACCAACCAGAGACTCCTAGCCAGCGGGATCTATCAGACCTGATGTAATAAATATCTATATGAGAGACTTAATAATAATAGGAGAGTTACAGGTTTGGCCAAGAGATCTTGGCGAGATGACTTGGGACGAAGCCATGGTTGAAGTAACAAAACTAGGTCCAGGTTGGAGGTTACCTACCCTTGACGAGTTTAAAGAGACTCTCTATCCAGGCAGGTCAGGGATACTAGGACTAGCTGACGACGACTATTGGAGTAATACTAAGTACTATGCCAACTACTCCGCATGGTACTTCAACTTCTCCAACGGCCAATTCCACTACACCTCTAATAAGAACCCCACCTTCTATGTGCTTGCAGTCAGGGACTTTGGTGGAGAGACCGCATTGGAGATACTATTAAAAGATTTTTAAACTATGAATATAGAGACTATACCAGCAGAGGTAGAAGACCTGCTATATGATTGGCAAAAATACGAGATCGTAAAGAGAATTGCGGCACCTATTGTGGCTATCGACCGGGTTGACCTGGCTTGGGACGAGGTTGATGTAGTCATTAATCCCAACAACTTGGTGATTGATGCAGGTCGAGCCGGTGTCTCACAGGTCACCATTCATGAGATCCTGCCTGGCAGGTTTGCTGCATACATAATCGATGACTATGACTATCATATGGAGGACGATCCCCGTCGAGTAAAGGACCAGATACTTGTAAGCGCGGCGGATCTGGCTATTCTAAACGATGGTGGCATGGATGCTCTTATCACGGTTACGCTCTTTAGAGAATTTTAATACTACACGACATCAGTCTAACAGGCTCTCTCTAAGGGACCCTCTTCGGGCCTATATAGAAACTTACAGGCAGGATGAGGTAGCCTCGCCAGGGTAAACCCGTCCTCTCTTGATCGGGCTCTGGGCTCCATGGTGTACTGGGCTCCTCGAGTTCCCAGCGGGCAGGGGGAACCAGAGACTAGACCCGCTCCCGTGTACGGGTGCATGTGCAGGCCCGTTACGACGACGCGCGATAGCAGAGACCCGAATAGTATGGGCCAAAAAAAGCCGGTCGAAACCGGCTAGTCGATTAAAGGTAACTTGCAAAGATCTCATCTGCTTCCTCTCTGGTCAGGCCGTCATGATTCTTAAAATCGCCGGTCTTGTCAATAGTAATACCTACTTCGAATGTTTCGACCTCATCGTCAAACATACCGTTGTTACTTACTAGGACCATCTGGCCTTCCTGATTAGTAGCGGCTCTTAGTAACTCATAACAAGCTTCCATTTCCCAGCCGACTTTACCTGCTACTTGATTAGCACTAATCTCAATGAACTTTTCCATACTGTTTTAGGTTTTAAATATAAGTAAATATAACTAATCTTTTTTAATCTTGACAATCAGGCCAAAACTTTTTTATTAAAAAGTCCAGAGACTCAAGCAGCAGTCTTACTACGGAGTAAACTATTAGGCACAAAAAAAGGGAACCGTTAGGCTCCCTCTCTCGTCGTCAAACCAACTTATAATTGCGCGTACTGTGCAAACTGTAGATCGTAACCTGCGTTTGAACCTTTTGCGAATAAGCTTCCTGCTTCTGCCTTTAACTCGTACTTATCAGCCAACTCGATTCCTGAGTTATTTGAACCTAGGTAGGTCAAGGAGTTTACTACGTCCCATACTGACATGCCGGTCTTGATAAAACCTTTCTGCTTCTCGTTCAATTTATAAGGATCAGATCCTTTTTGTATGATTCGAGCAATGGTGGCACGGTGACCTTCAAAGTAGTTACGTTCGATGGCATCAATAAAGTTTTTCTTGAACTGAGGATCAGCCTCTCTAACTTTGCGCTGTGCCAACATCATTGCGTTTTCAACCTCGGCTAGACTAGCTTTAGTATTGACTGCAGATGATAAGGAGTTTTGGAATCCTCCAGGTACGAATCCCGCCTTCTTCATGGCCTCAACCCGATTAAGGAATGTTCGGATATCATCCGCTCCAGTGCCGCCTAGTTTAAACTTCTCCTCAAAGTGTAGGTCACGATTACCGCCGATTGCACCGCTTCCAAAGCTTACTCGAAGTCCGTTAGCGCATACCAATCGGGTGTTATATGTTTCTACAATAGTGTCTTTAGAAGTCTGTGTGATTGAGAATCCAAACTTAAAGAACTCGTCCTTGCCTGCTCCTGGAAAACCAATCTCTTCGGAGTTTAGGAAGTTAATAGAAGTGTTGCCGCCGCTTGGACTTGAATCAATAGTCTCTATGATTAGGGACGGGTGCTCGTTCATGATCTTTTCAGTCATGTCAAAGAGTGACTCATTAGTCAAGCGTCGGTATCGATTAGGATCACAGATATCGATTACCTCTCTAGTCTCGGTGTTAGCAATAATTAGCACGTCCTTACCGCCCGCACTACGACGATACTCGTTTAGAGCATTCATCATTGCTGCAGCCACTTTACCGTTGTCGTTCTTCATAAACTCTCGGGTCAAGGAGGCATTCATCTTTAGCATGCTTGCCATTCGTAGAAAGAATCCATTGGATACTTTTATGGCTTGGCCACCGATCTCGATTTGGCCCTTAGCAAAGGAGTGCTCGGTTAACTTGATTGCCGAGATTGGAACCTGCTTGGTAGCATGCTCGTTAGTGGTCATTGTTTCGCGAATCTCGCTGAACTGGGAATTTGTTACTTCTCTCATTTTTAAATTTTTTTTAAGTTGTTTTGACTAATACTATAATACTATTTATGTTCTAAGCTTTAAAATTTGGGGAGTAATATTTCAACTCCCCAATAAAAATTATTCCTCGTCGACTGGCCAGAACTCTGACGATTTGACTTCGCTTGACTCCTCTTCTACGGAGTCCCCGTCTAGATTGCGAGTACCGCCTAGAAAGATATTCTCGAACTGAGCAGTCAAGTCCTGCTGACGTAAGGTCTCGACGTTCTCGAAGTTACGCATCTCCTCAGTCTCATTGAAGCGAGCCGTATCGTATACTACTGCACCGGTCTCGTCCAACTTGTAGTAGAGTCTCTTACCAGTACCGCTACCGCCTCGTCTGTTCTTTGAGAACTCGATATATCGTTGACCTGTAAGATCGAATCGAATCTCTAACATGGCAGTGGTTGCGTGCTTAAGGTAGGTAGAGCCAACGTACTGACCGCCCTTAGTCATGTGCTGAATTGCCAAGACCGCATTGCCACATTTCTCTGCAGCGTCAATCATCATGTTAGTCAACCAGCTTTCTGCCTTAGTGGACTTCCAACCGTGTACCTCTTTTAGTTTTACTAACACGTCTTGGTAGGAGTCTAGCAGGATTACATCGTGCTCTCCATTAAAACTCTTCTCTAAGACTTGGGCCAATTGACCGTTCTTTACATAGTCCATTAGAAGTAGGGTAGGTACCTTACCGATAGCTGGCGTCTTGCGGTAATAGAACATGATATCGTTACGGGTCATCTCGCTGGAGATATAGAGTATCTTAGCCTCGGGATTTTGATCTACAATAGAAGCCAAGAGATCCAGCATCACAGTACTCTTGCCTACGCCTGACTCGCCGATCACGATATTTACAGTACCGCCATAGAGCCCGCCACCTTCCTCATGGTCTGAAAAGAGATCGTCGATCTTCTTGCCTGTTGGGAAGAGCCCAAAGCTTGGAAACTCCATGTCCTCTACATTAATAATATTAGGCTCACAGTCTACTACGGAGTGAATTAGCCTAGGTCCACTAGACTCTGGTTGGGGCGCTGAGCTTGCACCGTGACCCTCAGCCTGGATCTTTTTAATCACTCCATTGAAGAGTCCGTACGAGATATCCTCGTCCTTTGGTACTAATTCAAACTCGTTGAACATGTCTAATACTTTAGCTCGAGGTACGATCCCGTCATGGGCATCATTAAACCATTGACGAACTACTTGCTCTTTTCTTCCTCCTTTGATTTCAATCATTTTACTTTTATTTTATTGGTTTGACTAGATTATAATACTAAAAAACTGTTGACTATTAAAATTTTTGAGACAATTCTTTCAGTCTCTTCAGTTCTACATCAGTTAGGTTGGCAACGCCCTTTGCTTTTACCAGGTCTAATAACTCGTCTAGACTCATGGTACAGTGGTTGCTTGGCTTGCCGAACATCTCATCGAACTCCCTATTGCACTCTTCAAAGTGGTGAAAGAAGTACGGATCAAAATTAAAACTAACCCCACTGTCTGCCTCGAAGACGATGGTCGGTAGTGCATCATCAGTCTCCTTTGCGACCTGATCAAATAGATCAACGATCTCCTTGGGCTTTAGGCTTGTCTCAACAATGGATATGACTCCATATGGAGTGCCACAACCCGTCGCTCGCTTCGTCCCGCCAGTTATCTGGTCAATAACACCAAATTCTTTTTGTGTGGGCATGGTCGACCCAAATCTCAAGATAATTACCTTCTTTTTCATTCTGCTTTTTTAAGTGTTTAACATAAGTAAATATAACCAATCTTTTTTAACCATGACAATTCTATTGAAAAGAAAAGCTAGAGACACTGGTGCCTGAACAGTCACACTAATCCAAGTTGGTTTAGCGCAAGAATGTCATCTATTCTCTGACGATCAACTCCTTTTTTAAGTAACTGGTCTACACAGTTAACCTGGTCCTTTCCTTTTATTTCAGATAAAGCAAGCACGGCTGCCTCGACTAGACTACAACTGGTCTCTCGTATCTTTGATAAGATGGCTAGTGTTGATTTTTGACTGATCACTCCATCGTACTTGACGTTAGCTCCAAGTTCGTACCATGCAAACCACTGGTTTTCCTTGCTAATATACTCTATTGGGATACATAATAGTCCAGCGATTCTCCTAATATGCTTAGTAGTAGTCTTGCTGTATTTACCGTTTGTTTTTATTCCAGTTGGAGTCACTCGACCTACCGCAGTTGAATAGCTTATGATTGTTCCATCGATGAGATGGAGGTTATCACAGATTTTTAGTTTCATTTGTATAGTGTTTAAAGTTATAAGTAAATATAACCAATCCTTTTGAATCTCGACAATTCTATTGAAAAGAAAAGCTAGAGACACTTGGATACCAGTTATATCTAAACTCGGCACTACGGAGTGGACCCAAAAAAGCCAGCCTCTTACGAAGCTGGCCCGACCAGGAAATGCAGGAACCTTGGTCTAATTTTCTATTTTGACCCCAGTCTTTTGCCACTGGGTAATGGTGTACTCAAAGCCTTCCTTTTCGGGCATGGCCTTCTTTAACCTGTCTCTGATCTCGACTGCCTTGTTAATCGTAGTGATCGATCTCTCGTGAGTGGCGAAGTAGTGCTTCCCATCCTTGCTTATGTTTATCTCGTACCACATAGTCATTAAATATTTACGACTCCGTTTAGTACATAAGCCAATGGAACTGGGTCAGGCTCAAACTGTGAGTATGCCTTCTTCACCAACCACTCTCCCTCTGCCGTGTACAAGTATCCGTATTCCTCAATGTTTCCACCAAAGAATTTAGGAACTGACTCATGTCGTTTAGGTGGACACTTCTCGTCTCGCCACGCTTTATAAGACAGGTCAAGCGAGCTACGGTCTCCTTCCTTGATAAATCCCGCGACCACTGATGGGTCAGTACCGTTTGGAAAAGAGTTCATGAGCTGCGCACCGACTCCGCTAACGTAACCGTCATTGTGACAGTAAATGGAAATTACCTTTCCTCCTTCTAATTCTACTCCAATTCTGCTTCTAGTTGCCATGCTTTTTTGTTTTAATTGATTTATTAAGTAAATATAACCATTTCTTTCTAATCTTGACAATCCTGTCTGGATAAAAGTCAAGAGACGCGGCCCGCTGCCAAGCTAGAAGCTTCCACCTCTTTCGATGGAGAAAGTAAGCTCTAATCCCCAAGGAAGTTTATAAACTCTAAATCCACCTGTTCCCATCGACACGACATCTTGCGGGTCCATCTGAGCTTCGACTAGAAGTCGAGTGGCAGTACCTTTAATATCATCCATATCAGGCACCTCATCGAACCACTTCCAACCTACTGATTGCATGTGTTTAAGGACCTTTTCAAAATCAAATCTCTCTAGGATTTGTGCTACCATTTGCGCTTGTTCTTGTGTCATGTGTTCTGTTTTTAAGTTATAAGTAAATATAACCAATTACTTTGAACCCCGACAATCCTGCAGAAAAGAAAAGCTAGAGACCCTCTCCATCCAGCAAGCCAGAAATCTCGTCGAGCAAGCCAACCATTTCCGACCAAATAAATTTCTCGACCTCGGTACTTGCATCGCGATGTTCCTGTAAATAGATCTCTTTGCGGTCCTCTACAAAAGTAGAGACGCGCTCTAATCGGTCTAACTCTTCTTCCTGTTTCTTCTTTGCCATCTTAATAGTGTTTTATTTGTACGATCGTTGCGGCCTGATGGCCGCCTTTCTGTTGAATAGTATAAGCACCCTTTACCTTAATAGTTTCTAGAGTCTTACGATAACTAGAGTCAGGTCGACTGATCTCTCCAAGAAAGAGTGCGATCTGATATGCTTGCTTTACTGTATGACAAACGCCGAGTGTCTCTCTCAGCGCTTGCTCCCATTCAAGGTCCAATTCTTTATTACTCATTACAAGATACTTATCCCTTCTCTGCATCTTCAATCTTTTTTTGTAGGTCTAGGAGAAAGGCACAGTCTTCGTAGTCTTCCCTCTCTTCAAAATGTTTAAGCACGATCTTCATCGCCTTCACCTTGTCCTCAGCAGGCGTATCATCTTCTACTGCAAACTCAGGATGGGTTTTTAGGGAGAAGAGCACAAGTCCCATGAAGGTGTCTAGATCCTTGTCCTTAAACTCTTCAAGTATTGCGATAAATTCAGGATCATCGATTCCCATCTTTCTCTAGGTTTATTGCGTTATATGTCTCGGCCATGATTAGCGCTGCCGTGTCTTCTCCAAAGACTTCAATCAACTCGGCAGATATTGCTTGATATCCTGACTCTACCAATTGGATACGTACATCAGTCAAGGCTTCGTCATTTACATTAAGTACTGCTTTGCCTAGGTCCTTGACTAGATCCTTCATCACGTCTCTATAGATAGTGGTGGCTTGGAAGTAGGATACTAATTCAGTCGGCGAACCCTTTCCCATCTCTCTAATCTGTTCGGTAGTCATGATCACCTCATCCTCACCGTTAAATAATATTACCTTCTTCATCTTACTACGGAGTAAATTATATAATTGTTAATCTCATCTTTTCAACTGATGCCTTTACGATCTGACATACTCGAACATTAGTCATTGAGTATTTCTCTGCGATCATGTCAGTCGGCACCTCATACTCACGGTTGATACCGAAATAATCCATGATTATTCCTCTATCCCTCTCCTTCAATACAGTAAGAGCCTGCTTTACTTGAAACCGGATAGAGTCCATCTCCATTGAAAACTCTACTTCTGAACCCGTCTTTAGGATCAAGTCGCCTAGTGTATTGTCACCGTCATCACCGATCTTCTTATCGATGCTTACTCGAGTGGGTGCCTCTATCTCGTCGCCCTTACGTTTAGACTTAAAGATCTCGTATTCCTGATTGTGAGGTAGACGAACGATTCGACCCGTCTTAGCGACTGCTTCATTGATACGCTTTCTGATCCATAGTTGGGCATAGTTAATAAAGCGTTGACCCTCACGAGGTTGGAATGCCTGAGCAGCCTCAAGTAATCCGATATTTCCTTCTTGGATTAGGTCATCAATTGGCACCCCTTGACCAAGGTGACGGTTGGCAACTTTTACTACAAACTTTAGGTTTGCTTTCACCAGTGCATGGATAGCAGAAGCGTCTCCTCTCTGGATAGCTAATACTAATTGACCCTCTTCAGCAACGCTCAATGGAGTGTTCTTTTGAATAGTCTTAAAATACTTAGGTAAGTTTTCTGATGTTTCGAATTTCATATATATTATTTTTAAGTTATAAGTAAAAGTAACCAATCAATTTGATAAAGTACAATCCTGTAGAAACTTTTTTTACTCCTCTTCGTCACTAGTGCAAGAGACGAGTCTGCCAGTCTTTACTGCTTCCCAATACTGAGCTTCAGTCATGGTGACTCCGCCGTTAAGCTCCTTCTGTACACAGCGTGAACAGGTGATTGCGTCTGCTTCCATATCTACTTTGTGTACGATCTCTCCGCATCCCTTGCATGCGAGTTGTTTAAATCCTAGTGCTCTCTTCTTGCTCATAGTTCCTCTTTTAGTTTAGTTAACTTTATACATTTTTCATAATCCTCAATCTCTTCGAAGTATTCGATACATCGGTCTACGGAGTAAACTGCCTCCTTTCGGTGAACGTTAAACACAGAATCGGTGTCCTTTATTACAAAGCAGGGCATGGTGTCTGTGTCGAACTCTATCATTAGGGTAAGGGCAACTGCCATTGCTCGAATAACGAGTGGTCGTTCCCTCTGTAGAAAGTCCTCCATCTCTTCTCCTGGATGGATCTCAAGCTCTGGGATCGGGATAGTCTGATCCGACTCTTGGTGGTATGTTTCGATAAATTCCATCTTTATATTATACTCTAGATTTTATATTAAGTTTAGCGATTCGATCAGCGGTAAAGTATCTCTCTATCTCAATCTCGGCTCGGAGTTTGGCTCCATCCAGTGTCTCTTCAAATGGGTCAGTTGGTAAGAACTTTGAGACTTCCTGAATCTTAATGTAGATTCCTGTCACCGTGTCTTCTCGATCGGTTCGTATCCAGCATCGAGCCTGTTCGCTCCTACCTTCTACTATCCTTTCTCTAATGGATCCCCACTGCATGATACTATAATACTTGTCCACAATCAGCGCACTTCACTAGGGTTAATCCTGATATGTGGCGTACAGCTACATAAGTTTTTGTGTGTTGGCATTTGGGTTTTTCAATTGGCTTTTCCATCCTGTTTGTTTTTAAGTTATAAGTAAATATAACCATAATATTTGAATCCCGACAATTCTGGTAAAAATATTTCTAATAAAAGACTAGAGACACTTGGATACTTAAACTAAAAAAACCAGATATGTATATCTGGTTTTTAGGTTAAGATTAATTAAGCCGTCTTGTCATACAAGACTGAATATGGTACATGTTTCCACTCGCCAATATCAAAAAGAATTCCTGATAACTCGTAGTTGTCTTTAAGATATACTACATATCTTTCTTCTCGGCCACATTCAAGAATTTTATTACACTTTTGAATTTGAGATTTTGTCAGATTCGGATTTGATTTTTTTTCAACTACTGAGTACTCAAATTCTAAGATTGTATTTCCATAATCATCCTCTCCTCCTGAGTAAGTAATGTCAACTACTACATTTCCGACCTCTTCAAAATCACCTTCAATCTGATAGATAATTCCGTCCTTTGATTCATTAACTGTTTTCATAATCTTTATTGTTTTAAGTTATAAGTAAATATAACCATAATATTTGAATCCCGACAATTCTAGTAAAAATATTTGGCACAAAAGACTAGAGACACTTGGATACCTGTCAAAAAAAGAACCGACTTGTGATCGGTTCTTTTAACTATCAATAGAATATTCCTATGCAATATACTTTCCAATTACAAACCAAATCTCGTATCCATTGGCGATCTTGTCCTGTCTTCCTCTCTTGCTCCAAAACCAGTCATGCGTAAACTCTCCTCCAATCTTCGTCACCTTCTCAATAATAGGCTTGTCTCCTACCTGACCTATCACAACATCAATTGGCTCCTTAAACTCAAGCACAGCATCATGGCTCCACTTGTCCTCTCGGATAATCTTTACTCCATCGTAAAACTCGATTTGAGTCTTGTCCTTTTTTCTGGTGAGACGGTTAATCCAGTGGCTTGCTCCCTCCTCATCCAGTGCATTCGCGTCTCTCGTGTAGGATGCGACTGTTGGATAGGTACCATCATCAGTATCCTGTGATACTTCGAATAGGATACAGTTATTACCAAAGTCCATCTTAATTCCTTTAAGCGGGCCGTCTCCATCGAGCAGGCTCCAGATGCTGCTTACTGTTTTCATACTTAAAATAATTTAATTTTTAATACTTGTCGAACACTTGTGAAGTCAGCTCCAGTAACCTCAGTGTTACACTCTTGAACTAATCTTTCTAGCTCATCATACGTTTTAACCTTTGCCGCTTTGGCCAGCTTTAATAATTCTTTGAATCCCTTTGTCATAATTTTTATGTTTTTAAGTTATAAGTAAATATAACTATTATTATTGAATCTTGACAATTCTCTAGTGTAGAAAGTCAAGAGACACTGGGTCACAGTATCTCACCGACGTATAGTATTCCAAATATCAACAGCGTACCGATGATAAAGAATATCGCGAGTTCTCTCTTTCTCTCCATTTCAGTCAGTCAGTTAAGTGCACCTGCAGTTATCGATACCATCATCTTGGCAATCTCTTCAAGGTCCTCTCCCTTGTGGCCATAGGTTCCAACCGTTTCAATAGCAACGTCTAGGTCAATGATCGGTAGGCGATCTAGTCCATACTCGTCAAGAATATCGTCAACGATATTGTTTGCTTCCTGTTCTCTTTCTAAATAGGTCATGTTTTTAAGTTTTTAATTATAAGTAAATATAACTATAATCCACGAATCTTGACAATCTAGTAATAAAGTTTTACAAGAGACTCGGTGACACGACTCGTCTAGCCGAATTCAACAATACCATCGTCTTTTGCCAATTCAAAAGCCTTCATCCAATTATCATATAATTCAATGTAATATTCAATACTATCCTGGTTTAGCTCAAGGTCCAGTATAAATTCAGGCTCCATTGCCAACGGATTCTCAGTCTCCTTAGTAAAGTCTATTTCCTGTTTTAGGTTGCGAATGAACCTGTCTCGATTGTCTCTAAAGTCTTCGAATAGAGCTTCACTGTATGCTGGTCCAATCTTACCGCTACAATCTGAGAAGTTAATAAGATTAAAGAAAGGTCGATTCATATAGATATCCTCTGCTTCCCAAACAGTAGTATGGTCGACTCCAAGTGTACACAGCGCCAAGGTTTTTCTAAACAACCCATGTCCTGAATATGAGCCAGCTCTGAATGAGTGTACTCTTGTTAAGGGTGTCCCTTCCCAGTAACCCTCCTCTAATTCACAATGATCGGGAAAGTCAGTATTTTGCCAGATCATTGTGATGTTATTATCGTAGGATTCATCCTGTTCTTCTGAGCGTTTAAGGTTACTCCATGCTGTGATATCTAATCCCATAGTCTTTAAGTTTATATAGTAAATATAACAATAATCTTTGACACTTGAAAATCAGGTAGAATAAAAATAGCTAGAGACTCGGTGGATACCTACAAAAAGAAGGGCTAAATTTCTCTAGCCCAACCTTTTACAACTTAAAACACTTGGTAGTCAGGACAGGACTCGAACCCGCATCTTTCGGCAAGACTTATCGTATATTCTCCGGTCATGACTCCGTACCTTTTACCGCTCACCGAATGCTTTACCCATTCCGCCACCTGACTATTTGGGTAGGTTAATGAGTGATTTCCCCTACCTCTTTTTACTCTGTATCAGATTTCATTTCTGAAACATCAACCTAAGTCACTCTGTGTTTTGTAGTCAGGACAGGATTCGAACCTGTATGGAACATATTAAGCTTAATAAACGTTGTACACCGTCTGTTCCTTAGCTAGCGTCTACCAATTCCGCCACCTGACCTTTTACTACGGAGTAAACTATTTTAATAACTTGGCAGTGTTATACAGCTTCTCTGCCTTTACATAATCGTACTTCGCCGAGATGAGTGCCCCGATCTCTTGTGAAAAGTGATCCCGAAAGAACTTGAGATTCTCCGGAGTTTGGTCTACATAAGGGATGAGGTCATGTAGTGCAGGTAAACGATCCTTTAGACTCAGCTTCTTAAGATACTGGCGAACCCTATCGCTAGCTCCCATGTTGATTAGTGCGTGTATTTCCTGTGCTCTCATTCTACGTAACTTTGATTATAGATTAAGTATACATAAAATTGGATACAGTTTAAATTGATATGATCGGCTCGACCAAATGCCTCCATCAGATTGTTGTCAACTACTGCCTGAACAAAGCTTCCGCCAGGATATCCTAATCCCCACTTGGTACCTAGGATACTTGTGCCGATGTTGACTACGTGCTCTCTTTCATCGATAAATGGTGCGATCTCTGAACGGAACCCAATGTCTCTGCAGCCTATTGAATACTCTTTGATTCGAGATCTAACTGCTTCTCTAATTCTCTCTTCCTGTCCTTCTTTAAATGGTGTCATCCTGTTTGTTTTTGGGTTATAAGTAAATATACAAAGAATAATCCATATTTGACAATCCTAGCGTAAACTTTTGATAAAATCTCGGTCTACTTCATGTCGACTGATCTCTGCAAGTTGAGTACCATTGAATCCCATCGATTGTAAAGCTCTCGCAAATGGATTCCATACATTCTCAACTTTCCAATTACCGCCACCGATTCCTCCATGATAATCTCTTGTGCCCCATACGGCAGCGACCGCTTTGGCTCTACGAACTAATTTAACGGGGTCTTTGATGAGCTTAGACATCTTCTCTGCATTATGAGTGAAGGGTGCACCGCTTCCATAGAAACGTGCCTTACCAAATGTAGTGTCCCAATCAAAATTGATTACTCTTTCATAATCTTTTCGTTGAGGCTCTATTAGTATTACGTTTAAATTCATTGTGCTTATTTTAAATGGATAGGAATCTCTTTGCCTCAGCGATCATCTCTTTAGCTTCTTTAGTTACCTCTTTCTTATCTGCGTTAGGTAATTTGGTGATTACATAGTTAACTGCTTCCTTAACTGTCATCTTTCCGGATACAGCAATCATTTCTCTAATCTTTGAATTTTCCATAATCGTTATGTTTTTAAGTTATAAGTAAATATAACCATTTCTTTTGAATCCTGACAATTCTGCAGAAACTTTTTTGTTAATAACAGATTCGATAATTAGTGATACCGATTGATTCCAAATATTTACTTAATTCCAGCCTAGCCTCAAATCCTTGAGTCATGGCCGTTTCACTCCAACTAATATAGTGCGTGTAATCACATAAGACGCTCCATACATAATCTAGATCCGACTGTGGAATATGCTTTTTACAATTTTCCCAATTCTTCTTTGATATTTCTATGTATTCACTCATATCTTATTTGTTTTTAAATGATAAGTAAATATAACCATAATATTTGACACCGTAAAAATTTAGAATGAAAAAAGACTGGAGACCCGATATAACAGACTCTTTCCAAAAAGTGTCTGGTCTTGATTGAGGCTCGAGCGCCATGGTGCCCAGTGTCTCCTCGGGTCTCGACGGGCAGGGGTTCACTATGCTGTGCTACTACGGAGTAAACCACAAAGGGCCGGCTGCAACCGACCCTATAGTATAAACCTAAACCTAACCCAAAACAATCTTATCTAATCCACTAAGCTCTTCTACTAACAATTAAATGACACACATCGTCAGCTATCCCGCTATAATTAAAAATCTCCGCCATTACCCTATCTGCTTCCTCCTCGTCCTTTACAGGAATCAATCTGTTCTCTCCTATAACGTACCATCCGTCATAGCGTTCCTCCTTTCTGATGGGACCGGAGAGGTCGAACTCCTCTCCGTCCGTGAATCTTAACCTACTCATAGTCGAGAGATTTGATGGCCCTTTGCCCAGTGTCCATTATCGAGGTCGACCACTACGGAGTGAATCTTACTCCACTCAACTGACTCTCTAGATGTTCCATACTTTGAACCTGCTGGACATACTTCAATGCCGGTCACTTTCGCTTTACGCGGTGCCTCACTCCCGAAGCCTCCGCGCCACATTACAGTGTCTCCTACCTTTAGCGTGCTCATATTACAAGTAGATTTCTCGTAGGATACTAACGCTTCTCCACTCACTTTTCTCGATGTCAAAGAATCTAACTGACTTGTCGGAAGGGTTTCCTGTGCCCTTTGGATGACTCTCTGTGGGAATCGTGGCAAGGTTGGTGGTACCTACTGCTGTGCGTAGGGTGCCGTCCACTTTCTTGAAAGCGAATTGCACTACTCCCTCTCTCAAACGGGAGCGTAGTGTTTCTGGTAAAACTGGTGTTAACGTCATATATTATGTTTTTAAGTATAAGTAAATATAACCATTTCTTTTGAATCTTGACAATTTTCTGGAAACTTTTTTGAAAGTTTTACAAGAGACACTAGAGCAGTCCGTTCTTGATGAGGAGCTTTATCTTTTCTTCACGATCAGGATCCTTCCATTTATCATGACAGTGTACATGATTCCCTACTATCCAAGCTTTGCTTTTACTTAATTTGACGAGTGTCTGAAGCACTGTGTTGGGATTTCGGGCAACTCTCTGTTTAACTTTATTATCTGTACAGCTACTTGAAGCTAGAAGGTCCAGTATATCTGGCGGAGTTCCGGGATTCTCTGCAACGGCTATCTGGACTGCCATCTTACATTGGAAGTAGGTATCAATTATTCCTTCTTCGTTAATTTCCATCAAGACTTTTAAGTAATCTGATAGAATTTTATCTTTTGGATTTTTCATAAGTAAATATAACTATTTTATCCGAATCTTGACAACCTCTTCAGCATAAAAGTCAAGAGACACGAGCAGACGTTAATAGTCGTCATCGTCTTCTTCATCGTCTGAAACGTCGGTCAAGGCAACGTCCCAGTCCCCATATCGGTCTCTGAACGCAATGGCTCCATGGATCTTAGGTCCGACTTCGCCGATCCAATCCTGAATACCCATGCGATCTTCTGGGTGGTTCTCTGTATTCCACTTAGCGAGGTCTGCTCTTACTAGGTCCCACCATTCTTGTTTACTCGTTGCTACTGGCATAATCTTTTGTTTTTAAGTTATAAGTAAATATAACCATAATAATTGAATCTTTAAAATTTTGTAGAAACTTTTGGGCATAAAAGTCTAGAGACTCGGGTGGACTAAGCAAAAGAAAAGCCCGATCTCTCGAGCCAATCCTTAACTTAAAACAATGGGATTAACTTAATAGTCCCGTAAAAGCATCCGCAATCATTAAAGGTTGTGTGAAATCATTTTCCTTACCCCATATCTCTGCTTTTCCGAAGTGTCCACATTTAGGAACCACCGTGTAGATTACCCCATGCTCGTTACAGATACGGAAATCATCATATAGTGGTCCTCCTACCGGGCAGTTGTTCTTGAAGAAAACGTATACCCTTTCGGTATCGATCTCTGGATGTTTCTTTAAGAATTTCTTTACCTTAGCATAGAGCGAGCGAGCCTTTCGCTCCAATGCTCCATCGCTACAAAACCAATCGTAGAAGTTAAAACACTCGCACTCTTTACCACTTGAATCTAGGAATACTCCTCTTTCAAGTGCTTCTAATTGTTGCTTAAGGTTTGTTTTCATGTTCTCCTTGTTTTTAAGTTATAAGTAAATATAACCAAAATACTTGAATCCCAAAAATCCTGCAAAAACATTTGGCCACAAATAGCTAGAGACTCGTGACCAGTCTGCATAAAAAAACCCGATTGCTCGGGTTTAAGGTAAAATCAGATTTCAGTTAGCTCAAAGACTTCTGGTGTAAAGTCCATGACTTCACTCTCAATAAAAGCCAAGTCATCTTCGGTATCACTAAGGTCTCCATACTGACCTCGAATAATTCCTCTTAGATTGTTTTGAGCTAATTGAATTGCCTCTTCTCGTGAGTTGGCATTCACCTTAAAGAAATAGCTCATTTTCATTGTTGTGTCGTCAGACAGTAGTGCCACATTAAATGTTTCCATAATTATTTGTTTTTAAGTATAAGTAAATATAACCAAAATACTTGAATCCCGAAAATCTTGGTGTAATAAAAGTCAAGAGACACCGGATACCTGATAGATCCACCATAGCCACTACGGAGTAAACCGGAAAGGGAGCCTTCTGAGCTCCCCTTCTTTGATCATCTAAAACCGGCCTATCCAAATGTTGCCTTCCAGCCAGCTGGCGAGATTCCTGAGATCAGGAACTCTCGATCGTCTGCGCTAATCGCCGGCAGTGCATCCTGTACAAGCTCTCCCATCAGAAACTTCTTGAGTCCATCGATTGGTACAAGACAACTGTACTCTTCTCCGGTAAACTTGCAGGGTCCGCTTACCTTGGCGAATCCATTTCCTGCGTCTTCCGCTAATAATTCGGGTCTATTCGTCATCTCTATTGGGGTGTTTGGGTTTACGTTTATAACTCTTCTTTGACTCTTCAGATCTCTCTACAAACCTACCATCAAAGTAGCCTTGCGCCTTTTGCGAGAGACGGCTCGCCGCTAGTCTGATCCGGTGTATCGGGTTAGCAACCTTCTTCATTGTTGCAGGTCTTGATAGCTGGTCTCTTAAGTGGTCGATTAAGGACCTTAATTATTTTTCTAAATCTTCTATACATTGTTTCTGGTGTTATTAGTTTCTAGCGATTAATTCTTTCTTTATTTCTAGAAGGTCTCCCTTCCAGGTTGCCTTAATACCCTCTATCATGATCGGGTCTAAGCCTTCAAAATCCGACTCGTGGATTGCCTTATTCAAGGAGCCACTAAGTCCTTTAAGAACCGGAGTGGGTAGGTCGATCATAGGTCGAGTTCCATAGATCACTGTGCTAAATTGTGTTGGTTTCATGTGTACTGCTTTTAAGTTATAAGTAAATATAACTATTATTTTTTATACTTAAAAATTCTACAGAAACTTTTTTATTAAAAAGTCAAGAGACCCGATATAACAGACTCTTTCCAAAAGGGTGCCGGTCCCCGATTGGGCTCGACACCCATGGCGTCCAGGGTCTCCATGCCGCTCGGCGGGCAGGGGCTCGACCTGCGAGTCCACTACGGAGTAAACCCGAAAGGGTCAGCTCTCGCTGACCCTGTCTAGTCTCTTTCTTGGCGGCGGCACCTTTACCCGGCCGAGACTCTCGCTTGGGATGTTCTTTACTCTACCCTGGCAGCAGACTGACCATGCTCTGTAATAAGATTTCTGGGTCCTCGTCATAGTCTCCATTGCACCACTCCCTTACGAGACTCGCGAACTCCTTGTTATTACTGACCGTGATTCCGGATTTACCTGCAGCCCCAAAGTGCTGAGCGCATGGCACGAATGAATTCAGTTCGCAAAACATGCTGTGTAGTGACGTCTCCATAATCCTAGTATTGAATAAAATCAATGGCACTCTCGCCGATTCCTCGACCGTCTCTCGTCACCTCATAGTTGGGGTCCATGCCGCTAGCCATAACGTCGTCGATGAGTGCCTCTAGCGTTGGGAACTCCTTAGTGTAATACTTACATTTTAAACTGTACATCCTTTTTGTTTTTAAGTTATAAGTAAATATAACCAATTTATTTGAATCCCGAAAACTTTTAGGGTAATAAAGTCAAGAGACGTGGTCAGTTCTGATTCTATTTTTCATGTACTCTTTACCATCTTCAAAGCCTTTTAAATATTCTTTAGCTCTTTCTGCTTTGTCCATTTCTTTGGCTTGGTCTAATAACAAATCAAGTTTGTTTCTAAATTCAAGGACATCAATATTTCCTTGTTCTCTTTGTGTCATTAACTCAATTACTTTTGAGTTGTACCACTCTACTGCTGTCCGTTCCATTTTTTTGATTTAACTGTTAATAACTTCTTTACACTTTTCAAGTATTTCTTCGACCTCTCTAAGGCTTAGCTTTAGAGAATCAGTACAGTCAGCTTTAGTTTCTTGTGGAATAAATTCTTTCCAATCCGTGTTTTTTCTCATGCGATCTTGATTTAATTGATTTATAAGTAAATATAACTAAAATAAATGATACTTAAAAACTCTAAAGGAATAAAAGTCAAGAGACACTGGGATACAGACTCATAATGGTCACTACGGAGTGACTAGTCCAGGTATTCTCGATACCTTGCCCCAAGCTCGAGTCTAAGATCGCGGATCGCCGCACACTTTTCGTACTCTTCGATCTGTATAAAGCGTGTCTCTAAGAGGTCAAGCTCGATGAGGTGTTCGATACACTCTTGTCTCAAATAATCGGGTCGACTGCTAAAGTATTCTAGAGCCTCGCTCAATCGGGCTTCATACTCGTCCTCAAGAGTCCACTGAAAAAAGTGGATCCCGTCCCGATCTATTATTATCTCTGACTCAAGGTCCCTAAGCCAGGTGACAAACGGCTTACGTGCGATCATTTGAGTACGGTTAACGATAGCGTAGTATCCTGTAATATTGACTTTACTGTGATAGTCTGGTCACGGTGTTTCCATCTGATACACAGGATTCCCAAGTCAGGAGACTCTTCAAGTATCTGTAGATCCTTTATTTCATAAGGTCTATTCCAGTCATAGTACTGGTCTATCGTACGTTCTATTTGTTCTTCC
>Ga0207909_1000259_pt1 | contig 19518 bp, 16 predicted proteins | sample LakMenEpi05May10_FD_150672 | JGI IMG/M metagenome (GOLD analysis project Ga0207909, IMG submission 150672) | Freshwater microbial communities from Lake Mendota, WI - 05MAY2010 deep hole epilimnion (SPAdes) | ecosystem: Environmental > Aquatic > Freshwater > Lake > Epilimnion/Euphotic zone ...
ATCTGTCAGCCACATGTTGGCCTCCGTCATGCAGGAAGCGGGATTCAAAACCGGGCTCTATACATCCCCTCATTTAAAGGATTTCAGGGAGCGGATCAGGATCAACGGCGAGATGATTTCTCCCGAACAGGTGGTCCAATTTACCCAAAACATCACCCATCTGATTGAAGCACTGGAACCTTCTTTTTTTGAAGTTACGGTGGCCATGGCCTTTGACCATTTTGCAAAGGAAAACGTTGAAGTGGCTATTATTGAAACAGGGCTGGGTGGCCGACTGGACAGCACCAATATCATCCAGCCTGAAATGTCCATCATCACCAACATTGGACTGGACCATGTTCAATTGCTTGGGAATACCCTTGGATTGATTGCAGGTGAAAAAGCAGGAATCATCAAAGCCAATGTTCCTGTAGTGATTGGACAAACCCATGTTGAAACTGCAACAGTTTTTGAAAAGAAGGCAAGCCAGCTGGATGCCCCCATTGTTTTTGCAGACACCATCTGGACAACTGCTGCACAATCGGTAAGCCCTGGAGTCATTTCAATTGAATTGAAGAGCACCAAAAATGAAACAGCCAGAAAATTCAATGCAGACCTGTCGGGCAATTACCAGGCTGATAATATCCGCACAGTCATTACTTCGATTGATTGGCTGATTGAAAGGGGATGGAAAATCAAAGATGATGACATTGTAAGGGGCATCGCATTTGCCAAAAAAAATACAGCGCTACACGGAAGGTGGGAGGTGATCAACACCGATCCCCTTTTGATCCTCGATGTTGCCCACAATACAGAAGGAATCAAGCAAGTGGTTCAACAAATCAATGCATCTGTATTTGAAAAACTTTTTATCATCCTTGGCATGTCAAAGGACAAAGATGTTGACGCTGTGATTGCCCAACTTCCTAAGCAAGCAATATACGGGTTCACACAAGCCCAGATACCAAGAGCCCTCAGTACCGAGGAGTTGGAAAAAATGGCTACAACAGCAGGTCTGAAAGGCCAATCGTATCAGGATGTAAATAAGGCTATTCAGGATTCACTTAAAATGGCAGGAGCCAATGACCTTGTACTTGTGTGTGGCAGTGTTTTTGTTGTGGGTGAAGTTGATCGAGAAAAATGGACTTAATAATTCAATTCGCCCAATTTGGACAATGCATAAAACAATGCAGTGGCATGCATGCTTTGTAGTATCTCATTTTTTTTCAACAGGCTTTTTACTTCATCAATGCTGAGCAAGTGAATTTCAATTTCTTCATTGGCGTCCAATGATTGTGCTGCAACTTTTTCACCACCGGTTGCCAAGTAAAAATGCATCCAATTGTTGTGTGTTGAAGGATTGGCGGAAGTCTTGCCAAGGTATTCAAATGACGCAAACTGATACCCTGTCTCTTCACGCAATTCCCTGGCAATGGCAGATTCAAGATCCTTGTCTTCCCTGTCCACGCATCCTCCTGGGATTTCCATCAGCGTCAGCCCACTTGCATGCCGATACTGCTTTTCAAAAATAAACTCGCCAGCCTTTGTCATGGCAACGGCGGTCACCCAATCAGGAAACTCATATACATAATAAGGGTCGATGATTTTCCCATCTCCACGCATACACGTATCCTTTCTGACAGTAAACCAAAGGTCACTAAAAAGATAATCAGACTTGATCAGTTTCCATTCCATCATCAACCTTTTGTTGCCCTTATCAAAGACCTTCTGAGATAGGGCGCTTTCAGTTTCTTGTCATAATAAAATATCATATAACCACCAGAGGGAGATACTGCATAGCCTTTCGCAGACAGCATGGAGCTGAAATCTTTCTCATCGTCATGCTGATGATACGTGCACAAGGCAATTTGCATCCTGCTTGCACTGTTGATTGTATCTGCAAACCCCTGCAATAGTTTTCTCTCCCCCCCATCAACATCAATTTTCATAAAAGTCAACTCTTTTCCGGCAAAAAAAACATCCCCAGAACAGTGCTTCTCATCATTGACATCAGATACAAAACGGGGAACAATTTCAACCTTGTCTTTCCAGGGTAAAAAAGTCATTTCCAATGCCTCAATCCATTCAGGATCTGATTCAAACAAATAAACTTTTTTGATCTTCTCAATCAACGACAAGGAAAAATTTCCTTCAGCAGCACCAAAGTCTGCCAGCACATCTGAAGATGAAACAGTAAAATCTTTGGAGAGATAGCGGTGCGGGCTTTCCAGGTCTTGCTCAAGTGAAAGATCATGAAAAGATTTTCTGATTCTTTTCACAGACCACCGGCGTTTAAAATAAAGTCGCTTGTTGTCCATCATCACATACTTCAAACCACAAGACGGATCTTCAAAAACTTCTATCGAGGAGTGAGTATACTTGTCGGTGAAATCGTAAGGGAAAATCTGAACTCCCCTGCGGCTTATATAATCAATCACCCCCTGCCGTTCAGTGTCTGTTGCAAACCCTGCACTGCTATGATGAAAGGCAGGGATTTTTTTTGCCAAAGATGCCAAGAGGATTTTTGTCCTGATGGGTTTGGGAACAAGCACTCTGTATAATTGAAACAATAATGACATGATTGGGCCTTTAGGTGAACCTTGCCCAAATGTATTGAAACAACTTCAAAATATTCAAGATACTCAGATCTTAATAACAGATTTCACCTGCTGTATCACCTGATTTTGCAACCTGATGTAATAAAGACCTGCAGGAAGATGTTCACCATCAAAATCAACCCTGAAGGTACCTGCCTCAAAATTGGCATCGATGAGTATCTTCACCAGTCGACCAGTGGAATCCATTACTTGAATCATGGTATGACCACCTGCAGACTTGAATTGAATGGTTACTTTTTTATGGAATGGATTGGGGTATACCACAATCAGCTGATCAGGATTTCCTACCGGATTCAAGATAGAGCAGGTACCCAATTTTGTCAATGGTAGTTTCTGGAAGTTCTTCAACATCACATTGTTCAGGGTAGTATCATTTACACAGAGCCAATTGGAAAGGATACTGGCATAAACACTCCTGAAATCATATTGGTAAGGAACATTGTCTCCTACAGTTGGATTCATGGGCAAAATTGGGTTCGTACCGCTGACTCCCGCCTGTACCATTGCGCCAAAAACAAAGAGCGGAGCAGCAGCACCATGGTCTGTACCGCTAGATCCATTGCTGAGAACCCGTCGACCAAACTCTGAATAGGTCATTCCAACTACTCGTTCTTCAATGCCCTGGAATTTTAGATCATCCATAAAGGCCTTGATGGCATTGCTCACATTGCCCAGCAATGTTGCATGAGAACCAATAGATGTATCGCCAGCAACAGTCTGGTTGGCATGTGTATCAAAACCACCATAGTTCACCATGTATATCTTGGTCTTCAAGCCACCCTTGATCAACCTGGCTACAATCTTGAGTTGATCCGCCAGGGAGTTGCCTGTTGGGTATGGTGATTGCGCGGTAACTTTGCCATTGGCAGTCTTCACTACCTCGCCAAATTTTTGGGTTTGCTTCGACATCTCCCTTATATAATTCAACTCCTTGCCTGCATAGCTATTGGGGGCAGGATCTATCTGGTTGTTGACAAAGCTGTAGAAAGAACTGGGATTAGAAATGCTCATTCCCATGGGTTGCGCAGCCCCTTGTAGGGTCAAAGAAGTAACAGAACCAATTTGAATGGCCAAGGGATCGGTCATTGTGCTATTTGGATATCCAATCGGGAATCCAGGATACATCTCATCAAGGAAACGGCCAAGCCAACCAGTGTTCAATACTTGCCTGCTGTCTGATGCACTCATCCAGATGTCAGTTGCCCTGAAATGCGAAAAATTGGGCTGGGGATAGCCCACTGATTGCACCACATGCAACTTCCCATCATTGTAAAGCTGTTGCATACCTGTCATTGCAGGATGAAGACCAACATTATCAACGCCATTCAACCGCAACACTTTTGACTCCTCGATAAAGATATTCTTTCTTGCATTCTGGTACTTGCTGAACTGATCAAGCGGTATAACAGTATTCAAACCATCATTGCCTCCATTCAACTGGATAACCACAAATACCCTGTCGTTGTCGCCTCCGGGAAGGAGCATATTGTTGAGGAACGTATGCCCTGATTCAAATGCCTTGAACCCCATGCCATTGACAAAGGAAGGAATCATTACGCCTGCGGGCAGGTATCCATTGAGGAATTTTCTTCTGTTCATGATATACGGATTAACAAAGTTGATATTCAGGAAGACCAACCATGTATTTGATCAAATTGGTGATTGCGGTAGTGACGTATTTTGTATTGGCTGCATTGGATGGTGTGGAGATATACAAATCCCAGGCTGTTGCCCAATAAAGATCATCAGATTGGCCAGACAACAAAATATCCCTTTTCAGCTGTGCCTTGTGTTGAGCGGAAATGGTAATGCCCAAAACATGTTCAGCCAATTCATCAATCAACTTGTTGGGATCCCTGGGTGCCCCCATCTTTCTCACATAAGTTAAACCGTCAACCACAACCTTGAAGCCACTTACTGTATATCCACTGGTAACAAGCGACTCAAGGTATTGGATTCTTTTCGGCAAAGTATCTGTATTGACCCAATACTCATAAAAACCTGGTTGTTGATAATAGGCTTTCCATCCACTCACATCTGGCGGATCTCCTAGGTTTTGCTGAAGGTTGGTGAAATAACTCAGCATCTGGTTCCAAACACCATAGCTCGTTGCATACATATCAGGTGCAGGAAATTTAACTTCAAATTCCCGCAACAGGCCAATCATCATGTCAATGGGACTTTTGATCTGACAGCCCCTGTTCATCATGTCAAAAAAATGATCGCTGCTTAGCAACGCTTTCAAGACTGGCTTAACCTCATAATTGCTGTCTCTTAAGAGTTTTGCGAGTGGTGCAATAACCCCGGCTTCAACCTCAGGTGTAATTTTATAGTAAATGAACCAGATGTATAATTTCCTGCAAAGGAAAAGTGCTGCCTCGTCATTGGCAAAAAGCATATTGATGAGATCGTCCAACTCCAAATCTCCTGCAGTTGCCCCTGTTCTTCCTGTAATTACCTTGTTGCCGTAAAAAGAAGAAAATTGTTTGTTGGTCGAATCATGACGGGCTGAATCGAAAAATGAGTCGATTTTTGTAGCATTGTTTCTCCAACCAGTTAGCAGTTTTGCTGCTTCCTTTACATCAGATTCACTAAAATCAGCACCGGGGCCCTTTCCAATCACAAACAGCTCCTGGATTTCGCGGGAATAATTTTCATCCGGTGCAACCCTGTTGTTGTTTTGACCATTCAAATAAACCAACATGGCCGGATCAATGGATATGGCCCTGGTCAAGGACTTGATATTCCCTAACGCATTCGACCTGATAAGATTATGGTGTTTATATACATATTGGGCATTGCTGACATCATTGGATTCCGTTGAGAAATGATTGTGCCAAAAAATGCACATCTTTTCCCTAATGGTCCTGTCCTGGTTGATCAGGTTGCCTACCCACCATTTTTTGAATGAACTTCTTCGATATGAGGCAATTGTACCATCATTGTTGGGGTCATTTACCCACGTTTCACCCGGGCCAATGAGCGTATCAGGCATCACTGCATTCCCAACACCATACTCCTTTACAGGAGGTGCCGGCAGCGGCAGGCTCGTGTCTAAAAGTTGATTGATGGAGCCATTGAGCCCAAGGCCAGTGAAATGTTGGATATCATCTTTCTTGGCACCAAACATGGTCCTTCGCACAAGGTGCTTTACTGCCTCCTTATCCCATGGGCCCACATATGGAGCAAGACTGGGAGGGGCCTGAAATTTTCTTTCTGTTGACATGATATTGATTGTGTACGTTGTTTAATTGAACCATACCAGGTCCACATCATTGCCGGTATCCCCCAGTCCAAGTGCAGCAATGGCCGCATTGCTCATCCTCAATGACAATCCCTCACTTTCCTTACCCGGAGGAACGGCTCCAAGCACTTTGGCAAACACCGCTTTATCCGTAGACTTCCTGACCAATTTCACCACGGTTCCAGGCACCACATTGTTCATCAAAACATAATACTTTCCATCCTGCCATCCACTGGTGCTCTTAAAAACCCCATAAACGGAATTTTCAAGCTTTTGTTGTTTTCCCTCCTTTGATTGTTGCTCATACAAGGAAGAGAAATAACTTTTTTCTGGTTTCAAGGCCTGAATATTGCTTGATTTTGGGATCGCAGCAACTGGCTTTGCCGTCTCAACCTCCTCCTCAGCAACCTTCACCGGAGCAGCAGTTTGAATGTTTTTGACCACCGGCTGGGGCGCTGGAGCAGCGGCTTCAGAAGGAGGAGCAGTTTTTTTTGCTTTTTCTTCTACAACTGCTTCTTTCTCTGCAGCTTTTACAGGTTTAGGTATCTCAGGTGTTGTTTTTGCAGGGCTGGTTGGTGCAACTGAAAGCAAAGGCTCCCCTGATGGAATCAAATAACCAATGACCAGATTGGTGCCGGCATTGATCTGGTCAGAAGAGAGCCCATTCATTTTTTTCAACAATTCTTTGTCTACATTATAGAGCTGGGCAAGTTTATACAATCCTTCTTTTGCTTGGACTACATGCACCACCTTTCCACCGGCATTATCAATAGCAGTTGATTGTGAAAAATTTTCATGCCTGAGCGGGATTTTCAACAACTGACCTATGCTCAAACCCTTGTCCATGGAAAGCTGGTTGAAAGCAGCAATTTCTTTTGGACTGATGAAGTAAATGCGACCAACACTGTACCAATTCTCTTTGGGAGCTACCTTGTGATCCAGGTATAGCTGGCTGCCGGAATTTCGAACAATTAATTTTTGCTGTTGTCCCATAAGAGATGAGGAAATCAGCAAGATAAATGAAAGCAAAACTGTCTTCATGTTGATTGGTTACATTACAAATTAAAAGATATTTACTAAAACTGCAAGTCAGATTCAAGAAAACTGATCGCCCTTAAAGAATTTTAACATTTCTCAATCCCTCTTCAAAATTCTCCAAGACATGGGATAATGATTCTTAACCCTTCCCTGAACCAATTTCACCCAACCCAAACCGAGGTCCTTGAATCTTGCGAGGCTCCATCCTTTTCCAGAGCCTTCTATATCGATGGTATCTTTTCTTAAATAGGCAATGGCTTCCTCGAAAGAAAGATCCAAAACCTGGACATTTTCAGATAAAAGACTTGACATAGCAAGCTCATGATCTGGAATAAGTTCAGCCCTGATTTCAGTGCCCAACCTCAACCCAGATTTCCTTATCCTTAACGAATCCTTGAATTGATGAAGCGCTGGCAAATTGATTTCATCTATAGCAAAAAGCTCATGCTCTTTTTTAAAGAACCTCAACTGTGGAGAAGGGATAATCCAATCCTCCAAAAGGGAAGGAGGTTTAACAAGGTCCAACTTGCCCGAAACATGTTGATACCCAGCATAACTTGTCCCAGTTTTTTGGAAGATGGCACAAAAAAATCCTTCGCCTCTTAGCTTGTTGGGATAGAACCTGTATCCTTTTGCTTTTTTGAGTGTAGAAATGCTCTCTACAACATTCCACTCCACAGGAACATCAACGGCAATGGATTCAAAAAGTCCCGAGTCCATGATATGGTCCAGGTTCTCCTCGTTTTCCTCTTTCGAGTAAGAGCAGGTGGAATACAACAAATATCCCCCTTCAAGAACCGAATGCATGGCACTGGCGAGAATCCTTTTTTGCCTGGCGGAGCAAAAGCTTACCAGTCCTGGATTCCATTCATCCATTGCTGCTGCATCTTTTCTGAACAGGCCACTTCCACTGCATGGAGCATCGACCAGTACCAGGTCAAACAGGGCACCCATTTTTTCAAAATCGATGGGGTCATTGTTTGAAACAAAAACATGTCCTGCCCCCCATTTGATGGTATTTTCCTGCAAAACAGGAACGCGTGTCTGTATGATCTCATTGGCAAGCACAAGCCGGAAATGAGGCAAAGAAGACAGTAAAGTGGTCTTTCCTCCCGGAGCAGCACAAAGGTCCAATGCCATCAGTCCGGTTTTACCTTGCAAAACAGTGGAAACAAGATGATGGATAAACATGCTGGATGCTTCCTGCACATAATATGCCCCTGCATGAAAAAGAGGATCCATGGTGAAGCTGGGCCTGCTGTTGAGGTAAAAAGCATTGGGGCACCAGGCAACCATTTCACCGGTATTCTCAGCAGGAAATACGTCTTCAGGCCCCTTTGCCTTCTGAGGATTCAAGCGAACAGAAACTGGAGTGGCTTCCTGATGAGCAGCCATCATTTCATCGGGCAGGAATCCTTTACAACCTTCCAGTGATTGGATAAAATCTTCTTTGAGCAACATCAGTTGAACATGGCCAATGCAGCCTTTATGGTTGAATCAAAATCCGCCAAAGTAATGGCAAGTATACGAATCCTTTCCTGCGCTTCAGACCAGTTCCCCTCTTCGATTCCCTCTCTTATGCCAGGAAGGGTTTTCACTCCATAGCCTGTGTAAAAGCCTGGGGCATAGATCTGGTGCTTGTACCAAGGTCTTCTTGGCAAACCCTTTTCGTAAAGCAACTTTTGTTCTGCCTGATAAAGGATTGCATTCAATTTGTCCAATTGTAACGCATCCAATTTATCAGCCCCCGACAATCGTTTTTTCAACGCTTCGGTATCTTTTTTCAAGGCTGCCATTGCATTTTCAACAGGGCTGAATTCGAGAAAAGGTACTGGCGACTTGGGTTTGGGCAAAGCGAATTTCAATTGGGGATCAGCAGCAAGCTGGTATACTTTGTCGTTGATGAGTTTATTTTCCATTTCAGCATCGCTGCGAAGCTGCTCCAACATGGCCTTCAGGTCTGTGAGGTATTCGGTAATGGTTCCTGTAAGTGTGTTATAATCAAATGGCAAAACATCAGCATTGGCCAGGCGCATCATGGCCCGACCAGCCGTTTTAGCCAATGCCGTGCCATAATGGTATCCGGGGTCTTTGAATCGTGTGAAATGATCATAAGAATCGTAAATAGAATGGTATTCACCGCCACTGCCTTCACCACCAAAGCCAATGTTGGCGGAGGGAATGCCAAGGTGTTGAAAGAAAGGCGAGTAATCAGACCCTGCACCAAGGGCACTGATTTTCATGTAGCGGTTGCCCAGGATTTTAGCCTTCGCACCCCGGTCTGCGGAAGCCAACGTTTTAGCATATTTTCTTTCCAGCACACTTACCCCTGTTTGTGGATCTTGCACGTCAGCAGCCACTTCATTGAAAAAGTTTTCAAGGGCATGTGATCCGCCAATTCCCAAAAACCCTCTGCTGTTTCCATCTGAATTAAGGTAGGCCACAGTTTTCTTTTGTAATTCCGCAGCATGGTCTTCCACCCATTCTGTGGACCCCAACAAGGCTGGCTCTTCTCCATCCCATGCGCAGAAAACCAGTGTGCGTTTGGGTAAAAATCCTTTCTTGGCCAATACGCCAATCACCCTTGCCTCTTCCATTTCTGCCACCATGCCACTGATTGGATCTGCAGCTCCCATGTTCCAGCCATCATGGTGATTTCCCCTGATGACCCACTGGTCAGGGAACTGAGACCCTTTCATTTTTGCAATGACGTTGTAAAGGGGCTTGATGTCCCAGTTGAATTCCAAATGAAGCCTAACCTTGCTTACACTTGGTCCTGCGTGATAGGTAATAGGCAAACCGCCCTTCCATCCATCAGGAACAACAGGCCCTTTGAGCGATTGCAACAAAGGAAGGGCATCTTCATACGAAATGGGCAAGACCGGTATTTTCATGATGGTTATCACTTCTTCACGGCCCAGTCTTTTTGCATTTTCAGTTGAACCATAACCGGGTGTTGTTGGATCACCAGGATAGACCGGCATGTCCATGACAGAGCCACGTTGAACTCCCTGGCCGGGCCGGTAAGGGCCCTTGGGATAAACATCACCTGCAACATATCCATCATCCGAAGGATCAGAATAAATAATACAACCAATTGCGCCATGTTCGGCAGCCACCTTGGGCTTGATGCCCCTCCAGGACCCTCCATATTTTGCGATGACAATCTTTCCCTTGACACTGATGCCCATTCTTTCCAGCTCCTCATAATCTGCAGGAATTCCCCTGTTCACAAAAACAAGTTCAGCCGTAACATCTCCATCGGCAGAATAGGCATTGTAGGTGGGAAGCTGTTCTGATTTGATTCCTGAAGTGTTGTCCTCTGGCATCGCTGGTTCCTCAAGCCTGGCTTTGTAAGGCTTATCACCCAACAGCTCCAGTGAACGAAATTTGGGTGTTGGAAAAAGAACATGGTATTCTGCCAGCGCAGTTTCATAACCCCACTGGCGAAACAATGCAGCCATGTACTCGGCATTGGCCTTGCCTTTTGCTGATCCAATATGATGTGGCCCAGCAGTAAGGAATTTCATCCATTCGTCTTGATTGGATGCGCTTAATAAGGAATCAAATTCCTTTTCGAACGCCAACTGACGCTGGGCATTCGCAGGAAAGAAACCAGTAATTTTCTGCTGAGAAAAAGATGTGTGAAATATCGAGAGCAACAGGCAAAGGGAAAACAGGCGCATAAAGGAAATTTATTGCATAAAATTAAGCAATCAATTCCTCAAATCGGTGCATTAAAAATGCTAGATGCTGCGCACTTCTGCAAGCAGATCTTGCAAGGCCTTTTTTGCATCGCCAAAAAGCATAGACGTCTTGGGTTGGAAAAACAACTGGTTTTCAATACCCGCATATCCTGGCTTCATGCTGCGCTTGTTAACAATTACATGCTTGGCCTGTTCAACCTCCAAAATGGGCATGCCATAGATGGGCGAAGAAGGATCAGATTTAGCAGCAGGATTGACCACATCGTTGGCGCCCAAGATCAGAACAACATCAGTTGATTTGAACTCCTCGTTGGCCAATTCCATTTCAAGCAGTTTTTCATAACTAACATCCGCTTCTGCCAACAATACGTTCATATGGCCTGGCATTCTTCCTGCAACCGGATGAATGGCGTATTTCACTTCAACACCTTTTGCTTCCAAGGTCTTTTCCAGTTCATGACAGATGTGCTGTGCCTGGGCAACAGCAAGTCCATACCCGGGAACAATCATCACTTTGTTGGCATAACTCATGACAACGGCAGCATCACTCAGGGAAATTTCCTTGTATGTTCCACCTTGAGGCCCTGCACCACCAGAGGCAGCAGCACCGCCTCCGAAAGAACCAATCAATACATTGCTCAAAGACCTGTTCATCGCCTTGCACATCAACATGGTTAACAGGGTTCCTGCGGCACCAACCAGAATCCCTCCGGTGAGCATTACTTTGTTGTCATATAAAAATCCTCCGCATGCTGCGGCAACACCCGTAAAAGAATTGAGGAGAGAAATGACCACGGGCATGTCTGCTCCACCGATTGGCAAAACAAAAAACACACCATACAGTATAGAGAGCAGGAGGATGGCATAAAAAAACAAAGGTGTTTCTTCTGGCCTTGCAATAATGATGAAGGCAGCAATGGCGATATTGAGCATCAGTATCACCAGGTTGATGATGTGTTGTCCTTTGAAGGCGAAGTCTTTGATCTTGCCATTCAACTTTCCCCAGGCAATCATGCTTCCAGAAAACGAAACTGTTCCAATGATCAGGCCCAGAAAAATGATGAGCATTGTTGTTCCATCCAAGGATGAAAAGAAGGAATAGCCTGTACTCGCATAAGTAGCCGGGTCATAGCCATGGATCAGGTGCCTGAATTCTATAACAGAAATGAGTGCAGCACAGGCCCCACCCATTCCATTGAAAAGGCTTACCATTTCAGGCATGGCTGTCATTTTAACCCGCTTGGCCATCAGGGTGCCAACAATGGTTCCGATCACGAGTGCAGCAAAAATCCAGCCATAATTGCCCAATTTCTTTCCTTCATCTTCATAGAGGAAAATGGTACCCATGATGGCTACAAACATCCCTGCTGCGGCAACAAGGTTTCCATTCCGCGCAGACACTGGATTGGATAGCATCTTTAGTCCAACAATAAATGTTACAGATCCCAACAAATAGCAAAACACAAGCAAGTTCAATTCCATGGTATCCTATTTAGAGATAAATTATTTTTTCTTTTTAAACATTTCAAGCATCCTGTCTGTCACCACAAATCCTCCAACCACATTCAGTGTTCCAAGAATCACTGCCAAAAACCCCAATACCAAGGCTATGGTATTGCCCTCTTCGGCTTGCCCCATGACAATGATGGCACCAATGATCACAACACCATGGATTGCATTGGCCCCACTCATCAAGGGCGTATGCAAAACACTGGGAACTTTTCCGATGATTTCTATTCCTACAAAAATCATCAGTATGACGATATATGCCATTTCCTGATGAGCAGCAATCCAGTTCAAGATCTGATTCATGTTGAATATGATTTTGTTTTTTTCTTTATTGTGCGATGGCCCTTGCCCCTTTTACCAGTTCGTCTTCTGAGTCGCTGATCAGCTGGCCTTCCTTGCTGGTAATCAACTGAAGGAAGTTCAGGATATTCTTTCCATACAATTTGCTGGCATCTGATGGCATGGTTGCAGGAAGATTGCTGTCGCCAATAATGGTTAGTCCGTTGTAATGAACTGTTTCGCGGTCTTTGGTCATTGGAGTATTGCCACCTGTAGACGCAGCAAGGTCAATAATAACACTGCCCCTGCGCATGGTGTTCAGCATTTCCTCGGTGATGAGGATAGGAGCTTTTCTTCCTGGTATCTGGGCGGTAGTAATGATGATATCTGCTTTGGCAACACTCTCAGCAATCTTTGCCTGTTGGTTCCTTTTGTATTCTTCAGATTGTTCCACCGCATATCCGCCAGCTGTTGATGCATCAGCGGCTCCTGGCACTTCAATGAACTTTGCGCCAAGGCTTTGAACCTCTTCTTTCACAGCTGGCCTGGTATCAAATACCTCAACTACTGCACCCAATCTTTTTGCGGTGGCAATGGCCTGAAGCCCCGCAACACCCGCTCCCAGGATCAGCATTTTAGCCGGTGCCACGCTGCCGGCAGCAGTCATGAACATGGGGAAATATCGTCCGTAGGCATTGGCGGCAGTGAGCACAGCCTTATAACCGGCAATATTTGCCTGACTGGAAAGTATATCCATGCTTTGCGCCCTTGTGGTTCTGGGCAACAACTCCATGCTGTACACTACTGCACCGTTGTCATTCCAATGTTTGATGCGATCCGTCTGGAACCTGGCTTGGTACATGCCAATCAAAACAAGGCCATTCCTGACCTCAATGGAAGGCGCATGAATAGACAAGACCACATCTGCGGCGGCTGCAATCTCAGCAGCAGATTTGATTTCAGCACCCACAGCACGGTAATCATCGTCAGCGCAATAGGCATTCATGCCTGCGCCACTTTCGATCCAAACTGAGATATTTTTCTTGATTAATTGTGCAGCGCCTTCTGCAATAAGGGAAACCCTTGTTTCGGGGGCAGCTTCTTTTAAAACACCAACGATCATGGGGATTGTTTGAGGTTGCGAAGTTAATCAAATTTACAATGCAGTAATTTTCGCAAAATTAGAAACGTATGGCAAAATCAAGCTTTTCCTTGAATTCTTTTCTAAAAAAAACGATGCCTATAAAAAACAAATCAATGGTACAGCTTACTTTTTCATTATTTCTAATTTCTGACCAGGCTTTTTCCATGTCTTTGCTCCAGTGGATGTCGTCGAAAATGAGGATGTCTGCATCCCCAATCACCCCAAGTGCCGCTTGAAAATAATCAAGGGTAGGTTGATACTGGTGGTTGCCATCAAAAAAAACCAGCTTACTGCCTTTCATGGATGCCAGTGCACCAGGAAGATGGTCTTTGAAATCTCCGGTCAGGATGGTTGTATTGCGAATACCCTCCTCAGCAAAGCTCTTTGAAGTAAAATGGGCGATAGCAGGAGCCCCCTCAATGGATATGACACCATGCCGGGGTTCAGCTATAGACAAATACCTGGTCGTGAGTCCAAGCGAGGTACCCAGCTCGAGGACCGAGTCGATTTGATAGTAACGGATGATGCGGTAAAAAAGCCTTGCAAACCTGGAAGGTTTGGCGGCCCGTTTTGCAATTGAAGAAACCGTCCGCTGGCTTTTCTTATCAAAACTAGAACCTGCCCCCAAGTCCAGCACGTCCAATACCTTGCTTGAATGTTCAAGTTCTCTTCGCTTGGCTTCAATTTGCCCAAAACCTTGAACATTCACCTGCTTGCCCCTCAATACATGAACAATAAAATCAAAAACAAAAGGTGAATGCACCCCATGACCTTTTCCATTGGATGAGGTCAACAGGTAGATCAGGAATTTCCATGCTAGTTGAAGGCTGCTGTACATGATCTGATTTATAGCGATGTATCGTCAACCCTTTTCCATGTCTCAAAACGATAGGACTGGGCATGTTTTTCATCTGAAGGCATATCAACGGCATTCTCAATCCTGAACAAAGATTCATCAATGGCCGGGAAAAATGTATCTGCGTCGGGATAACTGGCATGCACCCTCGTCATGTAAATACGATCAGCCATTGTGATACACTGTTTGTAAATATCTCCACCACCAATGACAAATGCTTCCCTACAATCGGATGAATGGGCCAGTGCAAGGGCATTTTCAAGGCTGCTGGCAGGCCATACATTTTCCATGATTGGAAGCGCATTGGGGTTCCTGCTGATCACAATATTGATCCTACCTGGCAAAGGCTTAGAGGCCATTGAAGCAAAGGTTTTTCTTCCCATGATGACAGGCATCCCCCAGGTAAGGTTTTTGAAAAACTTCATGTCATTGGGAAGCTTCCAAAGCAGTGCATTGTCAAGCCCTATGGCATTATTTTCTGAAGCTGCAACAACCAATGAAATGATCATGATAAGTAGATTAAATTATACGGCCACAGGCGCTTTGATACCCGGATGAGACTGGTATCCCTCCAGAGTAAAATCTTCAAAACTGAATCCAAAAATATCTTTGATGGCAGGGTTGATTTTCATGGTGGGCAAGGGATATGGATCTCTTGACAACTGCAGGTTTGCCTGCTCAACATGATTTTTGTACAGATGAACATCGCCAAAGCTGTGCACAAAATCTCCGGGCTCAAGATCACAAACCTGGGCCACCATCAAGGTCAACAATGCATAAGAGGCAATATTGAAAGGCACCCCAAGGAATACATCTGCCGAGCGTTGGTAAAGCTGACATGAAAGTTTTCCATCCGCAACATAAAACTGAAAGATTGTATGACAAGGCATCAGGGCCATTTGGGGTAGCTCAGCCACATTCCATGCACTGACGATCAGCCTTCTGCTGTCTGGGGTTTGTTTGATCTGCTTGATAAGGTCAGTAATCTGATCATAGACCTTACCATCAGCACCAGACCATGAACGCCACTGCTTCCCGTATACAGGGCCTAGCTCACCATCCTCATTGGCCCACTCATCCCAAATGCCAACACCATTGTCTTTGAGATACTTGATGTTCGTCTCCCCTTTAAGGAACCAGAGCAATTCATGAATGATGCTCCTGAGGTGGAGCTTTTTGGTTGTCACCATCGGAAATCCATCTTGCAGGTTGAACCGCATTTGGTACCCGAAAATGCTTCGGGTGCCTGTTCCTGTCCGATCTGTTTTGTCTGTCCCTTTTTCGATGATATGCCTTACCAGGTCCAAATATTGTTGCATGGTATGCTGCTTTTTTTATTTGATCAGTTCTTGTATAGCGCTGCCAACATTGCCACTGGGCACCTGGATTTTCAAGATCGCTCCAAGGGTAGCTGCAATATCACTCATGTACACCTTTCTGTGTGTAAGCCCCTGCTTCACACCCCATCCCATCCAAAGCAAAGGAATATGGGCATCGTAAGGATACATGGATCCATGGGTTGTGCCTGTATTGGAATTGCTGAAAAAATACCCAGGCCTGTAGACCACCTGAATATCTCCTGCAAGTTTGTGGTTAAAGCCTTTGACAAACATTTCCTTGAACTCTGCAGGAAGATTGACCGCATTGATAGACGCATTGTCAAAAGCCAGCAATACATCTTCTTCCTTGTTTAATTCAGCAATCAGGTGTGATTTAACAGCCCCAAAATCAAGGCCAGCAGAATCAATGGATTTCCTGTTCAAGTACAATTGATAGTTGGCAGATGCTTCCACCAGCTTTTTCAAACCAAACTTTTTCATGGTTGCTTCCTCAGCCTTCTTGCTGGTTTTCATCGTTTTTGCAGGGATTTGGTGCTCCTGAAGAAATGCGGGAACATGCGCTACCGCATGGTCTGCGGTCAGGAAAAACAGATAATTACCCTTTCCTACTTTCTTGTCCAGGTAATTGAAAAACAATTCAAATTCCTTGTCGAGTTTGATATAATTGTCTTCAATTTCCACAGCATTAGGGCCAAACGCATGACCAATATAATCTGGCGATGAAAGGCTGATGGCCAGAAAATCAGTGATGCTGTCCATCCCCATGGCTTCTGCTTCTACAGCAGCTTTTGAGAATTCAAGGGTCAAGGTATTGCCCCAGGGGGTAGAGGAGATTGCTCCATAATTCTTGCCAATATTGGATTCGAGTTTTCGGGGGAATGGATTTTTGGCATACGATGGATTGTTTACATCGCTTTGGGTATAGGTTTCAATGGGATGGCTGAGGTTCCAGTTGAGCCTGTACAAGGAATCAATGAGCTTTCTTTGATTGAAAGCAGCTGCCCAAGGCGAAATTTCTTTCATGTACCAGGTGCTCGAAACAAAATTACCGGAACTTGGATCATACCAATAAGCCCCGTCTGCGGCATGGCCAGCGGGCAAAATGCTTCCCCTATCCTTGATGGCCACACCAATCACTTTAGACCTGAAATTGGTGGCCAGTTCCAGTTCATCGGTAATGGTAGTGGTGATCAGGTTTTTGGGAGACATGGGTTCTCCCTTTCCGGTTCCACCAACAATTTTAACAGCGTCATCCTCCACACAATAAACATCCCGCTTCAAAGACCTGTCATACCATTCATTGCCCATGATGCCATTGATGGCTGGAACGGAGCCTGTGTAAACGCTGGCATGGCCAGCTGCTGTTACAGTTTGCGCATAGGAAATCTGTGCATTCTCACAGGAAAACCCATCCCGCAATACCCTTTTCAATCCATTTTGTCCATACCTGTGCTGGAATCTGTACAGATAATCCCAACGCATCTGGTCAACCATGACCCCAACAACCAGTTTGGGCTTGGGGCTGATTGTTGTTTTCTGGGCAAAACTGTTGCTACATATCACCAACAGGGCCATCATTGCTATTACTTTGTTTCTTACCATCGCTTGTATTTTTAGCTTGACAAAGGTATGGGAATGCAATGCTTGGATCTCCTGATTTTATGAACATCCTGTTGGATAATCTTATTTTTAAAATTTTTATCTTTGCAGGACCTAAATTTAAAACTCCTTAGCGTATGGCAGATATTTTCGAAAGACTGATCAAGAACTCCGGACCCCTTGGACAGCACCGTGAAAGAGCGCATGGTTATTTTGCCTTCCCAAAACTGGAAGGTGAAATTGGAAGCAGAATGAACTTCAGGGGCAAAGAAAAAATTGTCTGGAGCCTTAATAATTACCTTGGGCTGGCCAACCACCCCGTCATCAGGAAAACCGATGCTGATGCAGCTGCCGAGTATGGACTGGCATCTCCCATGGGTGCCAGGATGATGAGTGGAAACACCAATCACCACGAAGAACTTGAAAGGCAGTTGGCTGCGTTTGAAATGAAAGAAGATGCCATTTTGCTCAATTTCGGATACCAGGGTATTCTCAGCCTGATCGATGCGCTTTGTTCTCGCCACGATGTGATTGTATATGATGCAGAATGCCATGCTTGTATCATTGACGGATTGAGGCTGCACCAGGGCCACAGGTTTGTATTCAAACACAATGAAATTGATGACTGCGAAAAGCAGCTGCAGCGTGCCACTGCATTGATTGAAAAACAAAATGCAGGAGGAATTTTGCTCATCACAGAAGGGGTCTTTGGCATGGCTGGAGACCAGGGCAAACTGAAAGAAATTGCTGCCCTCAGGCCAAAATATTCATTCAGGATGCTGGTAGATGATGCCCATGGCTTCGGCACACTTGGAGAAACGGGTGCAGGTGCAGGTGAAGCACAAGGCGTACAAGATGAGATTGATCTTTATTTTTCCACCTTCGCTAAATCAATGGCCTCGATTGGCGCTTTTGTTGCAGGTCCCAAACAAATCATAGACTATGTGAGGTACAATATCAGGAGCCAGATTTTTGCCAAATCACTTCCCATGCCCCTGGTCATAGGAAACCTCAAAAGGTTGGAGCTGCTCAAAACACAGCCTTCCCTGAAAGCAAAACTTTGGGAAAATGCATTGAAATTGCAAAACGGCCTCAAGGAAAAAGGATTTGATATTGGAAAAACAGACTCTGTGGTTACCCCAGTGTACATGAAAGGTGGTGTTGAGGAAGCAACCTACATGGTCACCGACCTTAGGGAAAATTATAATATTTTCTGCTCCATCGTAGTCTACCCTGTCATTCCCAAAGGACACATCATTTATAGGTTGATCCCTACAGCCGTTCATACCGATGAAGAAATTCAATTGACCTTAACAGCGTTTGAGGAAACAAAGAAGAAATTGGATGAAGGCCTCTACAAGAGCGAGGCAATTGCACAAATGGCTGAAATTTAATTGATTATCCCTGCTCCGGCAGGGATTTTTTTTAACTGCCCTTGCTAGGAAGATCAAGAACAAAAAAAAGGGCCAGGATAGAAATCCAGCCCGTTTTAAATCCAATATCCTATGAAAAACCAAGGTTATAACGTGTAACTACGTAGTCATATTGCGTAGGGATGACAAAAAAAATTAACTTATTAAAAACATTTGGCAAATGCCCAAATAAGTTGGCTATCATCTAACCTTTGCAGTCTTTTGTTGTTAATCAGTCAAACAGACCATTCCATGAGAAAAGTAGTTGTTGCAGTGACAGGAGCAAGTGGATCCATATATGCAGACCTGTTGATCAGGAAAATGAAATTGATGAGGGAACAATGGATTGACCTATCCGTTATTTTAACAGATAATGCCAAAGATGTATGGTCAACTGAGCTCGAAAATGAGGATTTTGCAAACCTTGGACTGCCTGTTTATGGCAAAAATGATTTCAATGCCCCCTTTGCCTCTGGGTCTGGACAGTATGATACCATGATCATTGTTCCCTGCTCAATGGGTACGTTGGGAAGGATTGCCAGTGGCATCTCCAACGACCTGATTACCAGGGCTGCAGATGTCATCCTGAAAGAACGCAGGAAGTTGATTTGCGTTGCAAGGGAAACACCTTACAACCTCATCCACATCAGAAACATGGAAGCCATTACACTGGCAGGGGGTATTGTTTGCCCAGCAACTCCTTCCTTCTACAGCAAACCAACTACGGCTGAAGCAATCGCCTTGACCGTGGTCGACAGGGTACTAGACCTGGCAGGATTTGACATACAAACCT
>Ga0207909_1000261_pt1 | contig 19442 bp, 22 predicted proteins | sample LakMenEpi05May10_FD_150672 | JGI IMG/M metagenome (GOLD analysis project Ga0207909, IMG submission 150672) | Freshwater microbial communities from Lake Mendota, WI - 05MAY2010 deep hole epilimnion (SPAdes) | ecosystem: Environmental > Aquatic > Freshwater > Lake > Epilimnion/Euphotic zone ...
GGTGTTGTTAAGGGCGGAATGCTTCTTGGTGCTTCTTCGGTTTTAGATAAAGCAGTTAAATCTGCTCCTAGTGTAAAGAAAAAATAATTATGGCTAAGAAACCAAATATCAACTTTGGGGATGACCTTTTAAAGCAAATTCTCAAAATGGCTAATATTAAAACCACTAGAGAATTAAAGGTTAAGGCTGCTCGTGGTATTTCTATGGGTAAGTCTAAGTTTCCTAAAGAAACACCCAAGCCCCTTCCTAAGCCAACTAGACCTCTTGTTGCTAAACCTGCCAAACCTAAGGGTGTTGGCAAGATTGCTGCTGTAAAACCTGAACGCCCTAAGTATAATTATGTACCTAAGGGTAAGAAGATGGCTCAGACTACTTCGGAGCAGGCTGCTGCTGAACGGATGGCTAATAAACGACTTCGTATGGCTGGAGATACTCCATCCAAGCCGAAGTCGGCTGGCACTGCTAAACCCGTTGATGTCCGTGGTTCTATTGTTAAACCTCCTGATAAGGCATCTATGCGTCCTGTAAAGCCTTCTAAGGGGTCGTATGAGGGTGACAAGATGCGTGGACAAGCCAGAGATGATGCGGCTAGTATTGGTCGTGGGCAGAAACCACCTAAGCGTCCCAAGCCTCCTACTGCTGGCACTACGGCTAAGAAACCTGCTAGTCCTAAAGCACCTAAGGGTGGGGCTGGAGCCAAACGGAAGCCTGCCGAGGCTGGCGCTTTTCCTGCTATGACCACTAAGCAAAAGCGTACTCTGAAGATACAGTCTGATGTTGATAAGATTCAAGACCGTATTGCTAATGCTAAAACACCTAAACAGAAGCGTAATGCTGAGTTGTTGTTGAGAAATAGGATTCTTGAGGCTGCTTCTAAAAGCCGAAGCGGTTATGGAAAGTACAGCGGTACTCGCCCTATTTCTGACCGTTAGTAGAACAAAGACCCTATTAGTATGAGTATTTCTGGTTCTGTTCCTGTCCACGCAATGTATGGTGTTCCTGTGTCTAATCAGCGTCCTGCGTACCAGACCGAGGGTTCTCAGTTGGCTAATCCTTCTGCCCCTTATTTGGGTCGGGGTAATAAGTGTTCTGCGAAGGAGGACACTTGTGAGGGTATGCGTGTCAAGGATGAGGTGTTTTGTATAGGGCATTTGCGTGCTTCTAAAAAGGTGGTAACTGATGGCGTATAAGTCTTTAACGGCTGCCGATATTCGTCAGGCTGTTCGTGACATTACGGATTTAGATACTGTTGATTTGTCTGATTCTATTCTTAATCTTTATATTCGTGATGGTTATTATCGTATTTTGGATACCGAAAAACGCTGGGCGTTTTTGGAGTATTCGTTTAGTTTCAACACCCAAAATGGTGTTCGTGAATACAAAATGAGCGAAATTACCGATGAACCCATGGGTCAGATTTCTAGTATTGTAGATAATCGTGGTACTGGCTATCGTCTTGACATGATTGGTTTTGACATGGCTGAGGGTACCTATATCGGGTCATACGATACGGCGTCTGACCCGTTGTTTTATTCTGTGTGGGCTGGAAGTATCCATTTGTATCCTAAACCCAATAATGCTCGGACATTGGTGTGCCGTGGTTATCGTGAACCGTATGATTGGCAGACTGAAGGTGGGGATGTTGATGCTATTCCTAGTTTGCATTTCCCTCTTGTTTATTATGCTTGCAGTCGTGTGTATCAACAGTTGGAAGATACTGCAATGTCTCAAATGTATAAAAGTGCTTTTGACGAGGGTGTTGCTTTAGCGGTTAAAAACTCTACTACTGCCAATAGTCATAATCCTCTTATTTTAACTCACGGTCAAACCACTGGTCGCCCTACATATAAGGGTTGGATTCAAGGCTTGGGTAGTAATCGTTCTAACTGGGGTCTGTAATGTCTAATATACAGATTTTTGAGCAGAAAGATTTCACTGGTGGTTTAAACTTGCGTTCTGACCAGTTTCAGTTGGCTAATAATGAATCTCCTGAAATGCTTAATGTTGAAGTTGACCCTCGTGGTGGTGTTTTTAGTCGTGGCGGTATGACACGATTGACTGCTTCAACGATTGCGGGAACTTGGTCCCCTCATCGTTTAATTCCTTTTTATAGTGTTGCTTCTAGGTTGCTGCTAGTTAATGATACAAAAATTTTTTATTATACTGGTGCTGCTTGGACTGCTTTGACCCATAGTGGTGGGGACATAGTAGGGACAGCCGAAGATGGTATTTCTGCTGCTTCGTGGGGTACTAGTTTGTATATGGTTACTGGACAAGGTGGTGTTGGTGGATATAAATGGAATGGTGAAGTTACTTCTGGGGTTCCTACTGTATCTACTACTTTGACGCCTAGTGGTTCATCACCTAACGCTTGGCAAACTACTCCTGATGTTTCTCATCTTAAAATGCCCAAGGCTAACTTTATTTGTGCACATGCTAACCGCATGTTTGTTGCTGGTACCAACGAAGATGGAGTACTTTTTCCTAACCGTGTTCGTTGGTCGTATGAGGATATTCCTAACAACTGGCATGTTGATGACTATATTGACATTGAAGGTGGCGGTAATCGCATAACTGGTATTTGTGTTGTTAATAGTGGTTTGGTTGTTTTTAAAGATTACGCTGTTTACTACATTATAGGTTATGATTCAGACGATTTCAGGGTTATACAAATATCTAGTGATGCTGGGTGTAGCGGTTCTGATGCTTTTGTTGTTGCTCAAGAGGGTGTTTTCTTTTATGTAAACCGTAAAGGGTTGCATTTCTTTAACGGTTCAAGTATTGCTAATGTTTTTGAACCGTTGAGTTCTGCTTTTGACCTTGGATATATAAATTCCACTATTACAAACAAGGTTTCGTTGTCTTGGCTTGGCAGACGCCTTTGGATGTCCGTGCCTTATTCTACTGGAAGTCTTGCAACCACAGAAACAACAAACATTGTATATGACCCATCTATGGGTTCTTATACAATGTTTTCCACATCTGATGGTTATGGTGTGCGTGGCGGAACCGATTTCCGTAATAGCACTAATGAAGAACAACGATTGGCTTGCCATCCTGTTGTTCAGTCAGTTGTGCAAGTTGACCAGTATTCAAAAGATTATGATTCCATAAAAGTTAACGGGGACATTGACGGTTTTGTAACCACATATAGAACTAAATGGTTTGACGCTGGTTCATTTTTGCAACGCAAAATGTTTCGTCGTCCTGATTTGGTTATGCGTGAAACAGAAACAGTACAAAATGTTAATGTTAAAGTTTATCACGACTACCAAGAGGCTTTGGGTTCTGAAAAACGAGAGTTCAATCTTGAATTAACTAGCACTATTACTGGAATGTTATGGGGTGACAACTGGACTTATGAAGGCGCAGGACAAGACCTTTATGCGTCTGTGTGGTCTAGTTCTAGTCTTGGTGGAAGCATAAAAACAGCACAAAATCTTGGGCTGGCACGAACTGTTCAACTTAATTTCACTGGGGAACTTAAAAAACCTTGGGGAATAAACAGCATTGGATACAAATGGGTTCCAAGAAGGGTAAAGGGGTAATATGGCTACTATTTCTGGTTTAAATACTTTCACAGCAGGAACACCTGCACAAGCATCACAGGTCAACACTAACTTTAGTCTTATAAAAAGTTTTGCGGAAGGACTATCTACTGGTGCGAACATTGACGCTGGTTCTATTACCAGCAGCAAACTGGGAACACAATCAGTTACTTCTGAAAAAATTGCTACTAACACTATTGTTTTAGAAGATTTGGCTACCGCACTACAGGCTTTTCTTGTTCCTGTCGGAACCATAACTGCTTTTGGTAGTGCTACGCCCCCTACTGGTTGGCTTCTTTGCAATGGTCAAAGCACTACTGGGTACACTGCTTTAACTGCTGTTGTTGGTGCTACTGTACCTGACTTGCGTGGGCGTACTATTATTGGTACTGGTACTGGTTTATATGCTGGAGCAACTGCTCGTACAATAAAAGACATTGGTGGTTCAGAAACTCATACTTTAACTGGTCAAGAATCAGGTATCCAACAGCACACACACGCAAACACTTTGACCGACCCTACGCATAGCCATACTCAAATTGCCAACTACGGTGGGACAGCAGGTGGTACTATTGGTGTCGCACTTAACCTTGCTACTGACAGTGGGCAATATGGTTACAATGACACAACTAGCAAAACAACTGGCGTAACAATAACTAACGCCGCTTTTGCTAATACCAACGCAGTAAATGCCCATAATAATATGCAACCATTCTTCGCACTCAATTACATCATTAAGCACGACTAATTATGGCTTGGAATCCCGCTACTATCAACTTGTTGTCCACGCAGTATAACGGTTCAGCCATGGTTGCAATAATTCAATCATTGGTAAAAGAACTTGCAAAAATGCAGCAAGAAATTGACCAATTAAAGAAGGTAAAATAATGGCTGACCCCTCTGCTTTTTATGGTGATTTTGGTGTTGCGGAAGCAGCAGCACGACGCAGGCGTGCAGCGTCAAGTGTTGCCAACACACAAGCCGCTGCCCTTGGGCAGTTGCGTGGAACACGAAACATTGCTGATTTAAATAAAAAATACACTGAAGGTTTCCGTCCGTTGGTTTCTAGTTTTGGTCGCCGTGGACTCGGCGGACCAAATGTTAAGTCAGGTATTCGTACCGCTGGACTTGAAAAATATGCTGCTAATTTGCAGTCTGACTTGGGTCGTGAAGGTGAAAGCATGAACAGTTCGTTACAGGATTCATTAACAGCAGAGGCTGTGGCACAAAGCGAATTGGAAGATTATATTGCAAAACTACGCCTGCAGCAGCAGGGTAGTGTTTTATCTACGGCTGTTGATATTAAGTCGCAGCAGAGTTACTAGGAGTTATTATGGCACGAGCAAAATGGAATCCAAAAACAGGTCGGTTTGAAACAGCATCAGGCGTGGACAACCCGCCGAATGGTTTTGCACCTGCTGGTACGCAGTATGTTGATGCTGTAACTGGTCAAACTAAAATTGCTAGTGGTGGTGGGGCACCTGATATTGTTGTAGGTAATGCAAGCCCAACAACAACTGGCGCACCTAGTCCATCAACAACCAACGCACCTAGAGCAACAACAACTAGCGTGCCTAAACCAACAAACACAAAGGGTGGGGCTACAACCACCACGATGGCTCCTAAGGCTGGCTCTCAGCCCGTTAAGCCTGTTAAACCTGTTGGTACAACTGTTCGTGGCGGGCAGGGTGGTGTAGCGCCAACTGCTCAACAGACTCAAGCGTTGCGTACTGGACCTACTGCTACTAGTGCTGTAGATGCGGCATTGGAACCACCTGCCGATAACAATGATGCTTTGCTTGCGTTTTTGAAAGCACAAGCGGCTATTTCTGGTAGTGGTGGTACTAAAACACCTACGGCTGCCGAGTTGGCTGCCAAGTATCAGGCTGGTGTTGACGCCGCAGGTGTTCAAAGTCAGGCTGGTGTTGATGCTCAAACACAATACAACACTTTGGGTACAACGGCTTATGATGCTGCTGTTGCTGCTTTTACCCCTAAGTTTACTGGGGAAACGACAGATGTAAACAAATATTATAATGACCAAACGACGGCAGCAACAACTAATTATGATAACCAAATTACTGCTATGCAGAAGTATTACGCCCAGCAAGGTGCACAAGCAGGTAAAACTATTAGTGATGCGGGTGCGAGTTTTCTTGCTGGGTTGCCTGACGCAACTGCTTTTGCTAATGCGCAGGTTGCTAATCTTCCTCAAGCCCAACAGGGACTTGGTCAGGCTTTGGCTGCTTATGGTGCTACAGGCAATGAGGCTAAAGGTGTGTCCTCGCAAGATGCGGCTTATATAGATGCTATAGCCAAGATGCAGGCAAGTGCTAATACGCAACTTAGTTCTGCTGATAAGGCTTATATGGCTTCTTTGAGAACTGCTGGTCAGGGTGCCAACACTGCTGCACAGCAGGCGTTGGCTGGCAACATTGCTGGTTTACAGGCTCAGGACACCTCAAGTATTAACACGGCTCGCCGTGGTGAAATGGCAGATATTAGTTCTGGTCGCCGTGGTGAACTTTCCAATATTAGACAAAGCCAACTTGGTGCCACTTCCGATGCTGAGTCTTTGCGTCAGTCTTATATTTCTAAAGGTATTGATGCAATGATGTCTGGTAAGCAAACTGCTGCGGAAACTACAGCGGAAACAGTGGCTAAATATGGTGTTCCTAAGGATGTTAAAAAGGCTCAAGAGGCAGCGAAAAATAAACCTCAAATTATTAAAAAAGCCGAGAATATTGCTAAGGCACCTAAAAATCCGACCAAAGGTCAGGTTTGGAAAAACGGTCCTCAAGGTAAAGACTGGGCTTGGGATGGTAAGAACTGGGCTGCCAAGGCTAACAAAAAATAGAACATTTAGTGTATATATAGAGGTTTATTATGGCTACAGACAAAGATATTATTAATTACCTCCTTGGCGGTGGCGACTACAAATCTATAAGTAAAAAGGTTTCACAAGGGCAGTTGATTGCTGCTTTGTTGAAAAATCCTCAAGCAATATCTAAGTTGCAAGAAATGGGAACCAAAAAGGCTTCCCCACTTGCAAAATTTGACCCTGATGAATTATACGACACAAGCGCAGCGTCTAATGGTGTTGAGTTGCGTTACGACATGATGGACCCTAAGTATAAAAACTTAACGCAGTCTTGGTTTGATTATGTCCGTGCTTCGGGTGGTAATGCTGCTGAAATTGCTGCATATAAAAACTCTCTTACTAATCCCAAAACACGGGCAGCCAAGGCTGCCGAGTTTGGTTTAGATGAAAATAGTTATACACAAACCATTGCTCAACTGGACAAAGATGTAAAGCCTTTTATGAGTGCCGAAACAGAACGCCAAAAATCTAACATGAGTGCGTTCTATAAAAAGCGTAAAGATGCTGGAATTACTGGCGTTAGTGAAGATACTGGAAACATTACGGACCAGTACCTTGCTGAAACAACGGGTGTTGCTGGTTTGGCTAACATCCCGACAACGATTGAAGCATTGGCTAAACAGAAGGCTGCTAAATATGCTGAAGGATTCAGGGGTGCTGCCACTGTTAGTGGTAAAAGTGTTGACAGTTTAGTTAAAGAATTTGAACAACAGTTTATTGCTGGTGCTAAGAAAAAGAAAATCAATCCTCTTAAATATTCTGCTACTGATTTAATAAAAAGAAACCTAGGAAAATAATGGCTGTTGTCCGTTCACCTTTTAGTAACACCACTCCTCCTTCTCCTAACGAACCTGATAACAAGTTCGCTGCGTCTAAGAAGCGTGGTGCGGCTATTCGTGCAAGTATTGACTTAACTAGTACACCTGTTGCTAATAGTGCTGGGACAAAAACGAGCAGGTCTGAGGAGCAGTTGAAGTTGGATTCTGCTTATTCTAATGCGTTGGCTAAGATTTCTTCTAGTCCTATGACTGATTCGCAGAAGAAGTCAACTATTAAGCAGTTGGATAAAACTTATCTTGAGGGTGGCAAGGCTAAGGCTCCTAGTAGTGGTTTTAGTGTTTTAGGTGCTGTTGGTGGTGCTGCTGGTAATGTTCTTGGTGCGGCTGGTAAAGGCATTATCGCTGCTACTGATGCCACTCAGACTGTTTCTCGTTTTGCTCAGTCTGGTCTTAAAGAACTTGGCGATATGGGTGCAATGTATTTGGACTCTGGCAATGCTGTCCGTAGTAAAACTGGTCCTAGGGCTTCTTGGTCTGATTTTGTTAAACAAGGTAATGATAAGAAGTTTCGTTTAGCACCTCAAACTGGTGTTAAGTGGCTTGATACTACTATTGACTTTGCTGTTGATGTGGCTCTTGACCCAACTAGTTATATTGGTGTTGGCGCAGTCGCTCATATTGGAAAGGCTGGTCGTGCTGAACTTGCTATTAAGTTTGGTACGGAAACCATGATTGCTAAGCACCCTCAACTTATTGGTAAATTTGATGACATTATGCGTTATGGTGCAGCAGCAATTCCAAAGGAAGTGCGTGCTGCTGAAAGTGTTAAATATGGTGTTCGTTTCATGGGTGAAGTTGTTCCTAAAACCGAAACGGTTGCTAACTTAATTAGTGGCAAAAAAGGTGTCGGTACTTTGTTGCGTGGTGGTGTGGGTGATGTTATTGACAAGGCTGGTCTAAATAGTGCCCGTGTTTACCTTGCTCCTTCTAGTCGTGCTGGTTTGGTTGCTAAACAAATTGGTCGTAATAGGGGAGTGTCTGACCAAGTTGTTCTTGAAGAAGTTGCTCATTACACATCTGCAAGATATGCCAAAGGTGGGTTTTCTCAATGGCACCGTAAAAGCATGAACGCTATTACGGGTACCGTTAAAGAAATTCGTGATGCTGGTGAAAATGTTGGTCGTGAAATTCATCTCTTGATGGAGGACCCTGTTTTGTTGGCATCTGCTAGTCCGCAGAAAAGAAAATGGGCTGAAGATATAATGGCATGGCAAGATGGCGAACATGGTCGTCGTGGTGTTAATGCTATTTATGACAAGTTTAATCTTCAGTACGGCGGGCGAATTAAAGAAATTGGAATGATTGATGATTATGTCCATCACCAAATGACAGAAGATGCTTTAAAAATTGCTTACAATAATGAAAGTCGTTTTAAAGGTTTTTTTGATTCTGCTGATTTAAGTGCTGGGGAATTAGGTTCAAATACTGGAGCAGCAATGCACCGTAAATACCGCAAAGGTGAGAAGTTCATGGAAGAAGAACTTCAAACTGGAACTATTGATGAAATCAATAAAATTTTTAGAAAAAAGACTGGTGCAGATGTTGACTTTTTTGAAACAGATATTGGTTCAATTGTAAATGGTTACGCCTATAGCATGGCTAAGTCTCGTTCTCGTGAGGCATATGTCCGTCGCCTTATGGATTTTGGTCCTGATTTTGCAAAAGTTATAGACCAGAAACTTGTACCAGACCCTAAGTTGGTTGCTAGTCTTACCGCCTCTCACGCCTCTATTAAGGGTTTACGCCGTGACATTGTAACAGCAGTAAACAAAGGTGCTTATAATGCCAAGGCTACTGCCTTGGATACTGTTAAATGGGCGCAAAACATTATGGATTCTCAGTCAGCCAAAATTGGTGTGATTGATAGGGATGTTGCGGTTGTCCAAGCAAAGATTGCAGTTATTGAAAAGCAACTTGTTGATGGTTTTGAAATGGCTGAACAGCAAGGACAGAAGGCACGCGGGGCGTTCCTTCATGTCCACCAGTCTTTAATTGACGAAGTGCAAACATTAAAGCATTCTATTTCTAACGGTGAAATGTATCAGCAGGCTGCATACACAAAGTTGCGTGAACTTTATGTTCAAATGTATCCTGATGCTAGGCGAATCCCTAAAAGCGTGGACAAACTTATTGACCGTATTGGTCGTGATGTTGGAATGACTGCTGGTAACACTGCTGAGTATCGCACTTTGCAGTCTAGATTGAAGGTTCTTCAGGAACAGATTGCGGAAACCCCTCCTGATGCTGGTCAGGTTCTTAATGATTTGCTTGACACGGAATCTGCTTTGGTTGAACAACTTGATGGTTTTGCAGCGTTGGGCGATGTCCGTTATGCTGCTGATTATTCAGAAGATGGTTTACTTTATGGAACTTATGATGATTTGGTTGCTCGTCCTTTTGACCCTAATGCTGACCCGCTTGGTCGTGTAATTTCTACACGCCCAATGGTTGCGGGTAACGCTGATATGACTACAGATGAAATGTCCGCTATTCAGAATGCGTTTATGCAGGATGGTCGTTCTATCGGCGCACACGCTATCCCTACTGGTTCTATGCATGACATGCGCAAGCCAGAACATTATTATGATTTCTGGGACCCTTCTGGTGGTGTTGGGGAAGCAGCGGGTTTTGCTTTACGACAGTCAGGTGTTGACGCTGATGGTGTGTTTGTTGATTCATGGAATGAGATGCTTCAGTCGGGTCAGATTGACCCCATGTTTGAACAGGTTTATCCTGCGTTATCGGAACTCCAAGCCAGCATTGCTGGTTTGGGTTCACAAAAGTTTGAACTGGGTGTTGTTGATGATGATTTCCTTAATGAGGCATTTGATGTTGTGCGTGAAAACTTTAAAGATGCAGCGGCTGAACTTGGTTTAGAAAACTCTGATTATGTTGGCGACCAAATGATGCAGGACTTTATGCGGGCAATGGTTGAAGAAGGAATGGGTGCAACAGGGAAACCCCTGTTGCTTCCATCAGGTGTTCTATATGGCTTGGACAATCCGCTGGCTGATGGTGCTTATTCAATTATGCTTCCTGATGGGTTTTCATACACTAAACAGTATGGTAAAGATGCGGTTGATGCTTCTCTTGTTGATGGCACTACTTCTCCTGTTTTCCGTACTACTGATGAGTTAATGCAGTCTGTTGCTAATTCTGATTATGTCTCTGCTTCTCTTGGTGCTATTGAAAAAATGGATGCGATAACTACTGAGGGTAGAGTTTTGCAGGATGCTTTATCTGCTAAGCATGCAGCACAAACAGAGGTTCGTGGTGTGGCTGGCAGTATGGGCGTTGTTAAGCGTGAGGCTTCTCGTCGTATGAAAGAGGCTGAACGGGCTTGGAAAGATTATGAAAACTTCAAGACTGTAACTATTCCTTATCGTGGTAAAAAGATTGAGGTTAGCCGTGAGAAGGCTATTTCTATTCTTAATGAGAAGGAAACCAAGATTAATAATCTTGTTGCCGACTTAGAGGTTCGTATTGGCAATATTGGTGCTGGTGATGCTGAGAAACTTCGTATCCGTAAATTGGTTCAGGAAGAACGGTTGAGTACTTTGTTGGACCAGCGTAAGGTTTTGCAAAACTGGAGTGATAAAACTGGTGCAGCCCTTCAGGCTGACATTGACCTTGTTCGTCAGGCTATTGCTACTGACGCACCTGATGGTGCGTCTGGTACTATGTCTCGTAAATGGTCTGACAAGGTTCGTGACACGATGAACAACATTCCTAAGATGGGTGACACGCCCGAAGCGAAGGCTTGGGAGCGTGTCGTTACACAGTTGCATGCTGATGAAGCACAGTTGGCTTTGTTGGATTCAACACTTATCCCTATGGCTGACAATGAACTTGCTTTAGCATTGGGCGGTAAAATTGGTGGAACATTAAAGGATGATTTCACTGATGGGTGGGCTGCTTTAGGTGACAGTCTTGGGATTGAAGTACCTAAAGACTTTCTGGAAATTGCTCGTCCACAAATTGACAAGTTGTCCAAGCGTGCAAATCAAGGTGCTATCCGTGATGTTGTTATGAAATACCACCAGTTTTTTAAAGTTTACGCAACAATGAGTGTTGGGTTTATGACTCGTAACGCTATTTCATCTACCTTTATGAATTATGTTGCTGGTGTAGGCGTAGATAACATCAGTGAAGGTGTTAAGGCTATGGGGTTCTTGGCTAAACATGGACCTGAAAAATGGTTGGATGAACTAGGCATTGTTGACCCTGCCATGCGTGAACTTTATGAAACAGCACTTCGGGCTGTTGATGCTACTGGTCGTGGATTGCAAAGCGAAATCGCTACCCAACCTTTGCTTAAAGGAAGTCGTGCCGCCAAAATTTATAATAAAGTTATGGATAACAAACTTACCCGTGGCGCAGCAATAGGTAACGACTTCACTGAACGAGCAGCACGATTCCCAATGGCATTAGACACCATGAAGCGTGGGTTGTCCTACGATGAGGCTATCTATCGTGTGACTCGTTACCATTTTGATTATAGCGATTTGTCCAAGTTGGATGAACTGGCAAAGAAATTTGTTCCGTTCTGGATTTGGACTACACGCAATATTCCGTTGCAAATGGTGGAACAAATTTACCGACCTAAAGCGTATATCCAGTATCAGAACATTAAGGAACGCAACCCTGTTAGTTCTGATGTTATTATGCCTGAATGGTTGAAACAAAATCGTCCTATGGGGTTGGTTGGTAGTTGGGTTATAAATCCTGATTTGCCAATGACCCGCCTGCAACAGCAGGCAGAGTCATTTGCCAGTCCGACTAAACTTATTGGTCAGATGTATCCAACATTTAAGTTGCCTTTTGAAATGATTGCCCGTAGGCAGATGGCTACTGGTGTTCCGTTTACAGACAAATATGACGAGGCTAAAGGCTTGGACAGGTTGATTGCTGAAATCAGCACGAAGGTTTTGGGCGACCAAGGGCTTCCGTTTAGTCAGGGACCTCTTGCTCGTGTCAATGCTGATGGTAAAACGGAACTTGACCCATTTGTTTCTTATGGTGTTGGTAATGCTATTCCGTTGATTGCTAAGATTCAGCGTCTTGCTGGTGGGCTTCTTGGTGGTAAACCAACTTATCAGGAACGAACAGCAACTTCATGGTTAAGCGAGTTTGGTATTCCTGTGCGTAATGTAGGTGAGCGTGAACAGCGTGGAGCAACTATTGGTAAGCAGTTTGATATTGCTGGCTTAATGAAAGAGTTAGCCCGTCAAGGGCTTATTGAAAAGGGTAACTAATGACCGTAAACAAAACAGATTCTTATAACTGGCAAAAAGGGACCAAGGTGGATAGGCTCCGTCTTGGTGGCAAGGCTAGTCCGAATGTTGAAGCATACAAGGACCACTTGTTGAAGCGTTATGGCGGTACCAGTGTTGGTATTGTTAACAAGCGTGAGGTTCGTGGTGGTGGTTCATTGTCCACGCATTACTTTGGGGCTGCTATTGACTGGCGTTACCCAACACGGGCTGCTGGCAAAAGGGCTATGAAAGAGTTTGTTGACAATTCTGCACAGTATGGTGTGCAGATGATTGTTGATTATGTTGGTTGTGTAATCTGGACTCCAAAGCGTGGCTGGCACAAAGCGGAACCTAACTCTCACGGCATGGGGCAGGCATGGGCTGCTTGGTTGCATATTGAAACAACTAAGACACAGTGGGCAAACAACAAGCCTTTGGCTAGTCGTCTGCCTGTAGTTGCTCCATAATTGATTCCACAATATAACTGTAGTTATGCATCCATGATTTAATGGCGGTTCTGTCGCCCATTAAACCTTCCATCCATTCTTCAACCATTTCTTTTGCTGCCAGTTTGGATAAATGAAATTCAACTATATAACCGTTTTCCGAATCTTCCACTGTGCGTGCGAAGATTCGTTCTAGTTCTTCCATGTCGTCAGGATTAAAGCCACTCATCGTTTCTTACCTTTGGCTTTGGGTTTGGGTTCAGTTGCACGGGCTTTACTTGTTTTGTGTATGTGGCAAAGGCATGGACATAAATCGTGTACTGTCTGCGCCCAATTAACCAAGGCTCGTGATACTGTTCCACAGTGTTCACAGTCGGGATGGGCACGAGGGAAGTCCATGTTACTGTCCGTCACGCCTGCACACATTCTCATATACAGTTAAGGCACGCCACACTTTTTTCCATGTTTTAATATCTTTAGGGTTTTCTTCCAGTTGTTGAATCACGAACGCTAGTTCGTGTGCAACGGTTTCCCACATTATGGTTTTAATTTTATGCGCAGCGGGCGTCGGGCGGTCAAGTTCATTTCGGTACGCTTCTGCTTTTTTCTTTGCGTACCACTTGGACTGCTCTGATGGTTTTTCGTACATTATCTATATCGCTTAATCTTGCTAATGGAAGTCCGTAAGACTTCGCTTCTTTTGTTAGGGTTGCTAAAAGAATTTCTAATTCTTCTATGTTTGTCATTTTGGGCTTTCTCATTTACTGTTAAATTTTCCTGACGAAGGATGTTGAAGTATTGCTTGTTTCAATTTGTCCATCGCCTGCTGGGTTTTACGCCAAGCGTGAGACTTGGCTTTAATCCCAAGATTGTTCGCTAAGGTTTCGTATGTGTTTTTATCATAAAAAATCTCGTACAACACACGCTGGTCTGATTCATCTAGGGTTGCTATGCATTCAATCACCATGTCAACCATTTCCCAATTTGTTTCTTCTACTTTTATTTCGTAGGAGAAAGGCATCATTAAAACTTCCCACTCGGTTGAGTGTTGGTTTAATCTTTTTCTTGGGTCATACTTCATTGTCGTATCTCGGATTCGTCATAACATCCATGACTTGCTCAGGCAACAGAAGAAACCCACGAGATGGATTTCCTGACATGCGAGCCATTGTTTGTATTGTTTTGCGGTTATAAAGTTCAGGGTTCAACTTCAGGTAGCGTTTCAAACGGGGGACGCTTACGATTATAAAGGCACCTTCGGCACCGTTTAATGTGTAAACATAAACCCACCACGCAGCCTTCGTAACATTTAGTCCTGACTTTTCCCAAACGGCTTTACCATCTTCGTCTTTGCGAAGTCTAGGATTATGTTCCATCTCCAAGACCATCTTGCCATTACGGTATCTGTCGGTTTTAACTTCAAAAGCACCAGACTCCATTGCAGAGAGGAACTCGGTAACCAACGCCTCACCCTTGTGACCAAACTTGAGGTCGTCATGAAAGTTGAATTTTTTCGCTGGAATATCATAATCTGAAAATTTACCTTTGGGTGGTTTTTTGGTTGTGTCGGTCACTTGATGTCCCTGCACTTATTACATCGCAACGCAAGGTGAATGCTTTCATCTTGCTTGTACTCGTATGATGATGAAGGGTTCCATGTTTTGCATTTACGGCAAAGAAATTCTTTGCCGTTACTAGCCTTAGCACGAGTGTAGTTATCTAGTTGTTTATCTGCTCGGACAAGGCTCATTGTTTCCACGCTTCCACATAATGCACTTGCTTATCATCAGCCCATGCAACTCCGTTAAGACCATCCATAAGGGTTTTAATGTAGTTGTCAACATCGCCACGCAATTTGGATTGCGTACCGTCATAATCCAACACTGTTACTTCTGTTTCGGTGCTGGAAAATACGACACGCATTTGTACTGGACCTTCAAAGATTGGTCCGTCAGACATAACCCAAGCCCCGTTAATGTTTGCTTCTGCTTCTAAGGTTTTAACGGGTGTGAATACACGCCCTCTGCGTCCTAGCCGTGGGCGACCCTTGGGTGTTGGGCGACCTTCTATGATTATGGTGTGTTGCATGTTACTGCTTTCTAGGTTGTATAAACCCGTTGTACGAGTTTATCAATCTCTAATTCACCGTTGGTACGCATATGGTACTTACCCCAACGCTTGTCCGCTGATGTGATTATGAGTTTGGTTTCACTGGGGTGAAGTCCGCTACGAACAAGTTCGTGAGCCAACCGTGCCAGTGTTCGTGAACGGTCATTGTTAGGCAATGGACCATCACGCCAAATAACATAAGCCAACGGGGAACACCGCTTCATAATGTCTTTAAGGCTTGCTGATTCCTCATGGTCAGTAACCAAACTAAGGTTTGGTTTTGGAGGCTGATAATATGACGCCAGACGAGAAACTGTTTCTGGAGAAACGAGATTGCTTTCGGCGCTGTCAATGAACAATTCTAAAGAATAAGCAGCACCTAATGATGTTATGACTCTCCTGTTTGGTTTATCCATGTTGGACCAGTCGGGATATGGAAGCCGTACATAATTACCGTACTGTGATGTGCTTGCCAGTGTCTCCTGCTTAGGGTTGACTTCACGGGCAGGGTAGTCGGCTACCTGATGGGCAGCCAACATCATACGGCGCATGTCTCGTGCAAGGACAAGTTCCGATGCGAACACCCAAACATGGTAGCCCTTGCTACGGGACTTCTCAACAAAAGGTTGCACACCACCAGCCTGCAGGGCTGATGCAAGATTAAAGGCTCCAGCCATGTCCTCAACATCAATGTCCGTGCAACCCCATACCGTGTACCAGTCGTCCTTTAAAGGGACCATGGGATACACACCGATAGGAGCAACACCGTTCAGGTGGTTGCGGAACACTTCTTTAGTCAAAGGTTCTTTAACACATGCACCTTCTTCGGCACCGTACACATCGCCTCTGCCTCTGAACAGTTTTATGTATCTGTCAAGCAGGTTGTCTGTTATGTCCATAACTAAATCCAATCATCATCTGCAAGTGCTAGTTGCTCATACGAATCAGCCACCGAAGGGACGGTTGAGGGTAAACCCGATAGCCGTGTTAAGCGACCCGTGCCTTGTTCAATTTCAAAGTCCACATCATCCACCAGTTTAGACGCAGGGCGTTTACACTTGACAAGGTTTATAGTGACAGTGTTCTGGTGAATACGCAAATCATAACGCAACATCTCCAGCCGTTCCAGCAGTCGTTCCGTGTTGTTTGATTTGTCCAAGCGTTCTTCAATGTCACGAATCTGTGCTTCAATGTCAAACTTCTTACGGCGTACACCGATTATGTGTGTAGCCTGTTGTTCACCACCGTAAGCACCTGATGAGATGGTTTGCTTCTTGCCATCAGCACCTGCGGTGCGTGATGACTGGTGCAAAACCAGCATCGGGATATTATGGCGTTTACCAAACGACTTAATCGTGTTCGCTTTGGACGGAATGTCCTCACCACCACCAGCGAGCAAGTCAAGATAGTCAAAGACAAGCAAAGCGGGCTGACCCCACATGTCACGAATCTCACCAAGCGAATGTTCCATCTCATTAAGGCTCATCATTTGGTCAAAGACAGCCAACTTAGGGAATGACTCGTTAGCGGTTTCTCGCAACAACTTTATAGCATCCGTATCGTTACGGGCTACAGCCATTTCTAATTCACCAGCATCAATGCCGTGCATGATGCAAGTCAACTTAATTAAGGTCAAGGTTCGTGGCTCGTCAGGACAGAAGTACACAACAGGCAGGTTTCTATTGGCTAATAGAATTTGTAGCAGGAACATGGTTTTACCTGAATGGCTATAACCGTTAATCATGCACATCTCTGATGGTGCGATGCCACGCATCTCGTTGTCAATGTCGGGGAAACCTAGATACACACGCTCCTTAGGGTTTTGTGCCCAATGAACAAACTCGTCTGCTGCCTTTACTAAAGGCTCATAATATTGTCTTGTTTTTGTGGCGTTAGACACATCAGGCGTGGGGATTAACTCCCCACGCCCAAGTGCATCCCAACGCTCCGTGAAATTCGGAGTCATGTTGTTCCTTTTATTTTTTTAGTTGCCTCGTGGTGCCCAAAAAGCATCGTTTCCTGTGGTTGATTTAAACCAAGGGCGTTTTGGGTTACCAGCGATTGTGTCACGGTTGTCCCATACTTCTCTAACGCCTTTCACGGCGCAAGCATCGTTAAGCCACTCAGGGATTGGTCCGTGTTGCTTTCCTTTAATCGTCACAGTGAAACTGGTGGCGGTTGAGGAACTCGTCAACGGAGTTGCCTGTGGGAATGACTGTTGAATCAACAACTGTTCATCCGCTACTGGTGCTGGAGGCACCGTTTCTGTAGCAGATGGAACACCGAACCCTTGCGAGGTTAGGATAATTTCACAAACAGCATCATAGGCTTCGCTAAAAGCCATGATGTTGCTTGACATGTCATTTGTCTTGGGTGTCAATTCGGATGCGATTTTAGCCGCAACCTGCATGATGATGGATTGGTCTTTACTGACCATTGGTACACCTCCTATGGTGTGTTATTTGGGGAGAGTTGTCCATCAGTGTATCAGCACTAATGGAGGAAATGTCAACTAGCGTCATAAACAATCATGCTAGGTGACTGGAAAGGCAAGGACAGACCACGGTCTGAAATGTGGGCACCTTTACACATGGACCAGTATGGGCACCATTTGTCCGAGCACAACGCCGAGGTGTCGTTCATCAGCCAGTTGGATTCCATAACGCCAATACGGGTTGCCTGTTGAATTGCGGGTCGTACCATGTGTTTAAGCCATGATTCGTGTTCTGCTGTGCGTTCCATGTAAACGATTTGTGGTTTAGGTTTTTCTTGACGGACCATAACGCCATAACGGAAATCCGCAGGATATGCCGTTTTGCCTTCATAAACCATTGCGCTACAGTAAACTGTTGCCTGAATGGATTGCGACTGTTTTTCTTTGGCATAATAAGTTCTAGAGGATGTTTTCCAATCCCAAATTGTGCCGTCAGGTTGCAGGTAATCCATGGTGCCTTCGCACCACACTTCCCAATCGTCAACGGTTATGCCCATTGGGTATTTGAATTTGTATTCAACATCACCGCCGAGTTGAACGGTGGGGAGAATCCCATCTACAAAGGCTTGAGCCATGCCTTGAATCTGACCTACCGATTTGTCGGGGTCAAGGTTTGTAACTTTATAGGGCTGCGCTTTTAATTCTTCCCAATGTTCAAGAGCGATTGTGGCAATGGTGGTTGCATCTGCACCAGCCAACACTTGCTCAATTCCATAATGCAACGCAGTACCCATAATGGTAGCGTCCGACGGACCAGACAACTCTGGTCGCACCAGTTTTAATCTTGCCCGTTCAGGGCAAATGATTAAATCATTCAACCATGACTGGCGCACATAAACTATTTTTGATTCTTTATCAAATCTCATATTTTCCTCCGAGGGTAGTCCCCATTAACAATAGCAATAATACATGGACAATAGTCAATGGTACGGGTTTGTCCATGCACTCGTGACATCATGACATCATGCGTTTTCTACATTTAGAAATCGCTCCTGTACTGTACTTGACGCCATAAGCATCTTCAACCATAGTCACAATCTGTTTATTGGACAAGGTTAGGTCGCCACATAACTGCTTGAAAAAGATTTTCGCCTGATTCTCGCCAGTGAATCCAAGGCGAGTGCGTCTAGGTTGCCAGTATTTACGCATCCCATCTATAATGTTCACAGACAAATCTGCTTGCCTAGCAATGTCAACAAACACGAGGTTAGTTTTCATAAACAACTCATCTAATTTCTGCACTTTATCATAATCCCAATCGCTCCCTGCTTTAGCAATACACACAGCGTCAGCGAACTCTTGAGCAGAAACATTTATTTGCTTTAGAATGTCAACAAGACATTCGTCAAATCTGTCCATGCAATACTGCACCTTAACACGAATCTGTTTCCACTTTACATAAAGTTGAGGTTCGTGTTCAAGAAACAACGGCGGTACATCCTGAAGGGATGTAGCAACAAAATCAGGAGATAAACCAGCATGCCAAGCATCCCAAAATGTAACCAAATCCTCAAAATAATTAAGGATTTTGTAACGGTCCCAATCACCCTCGTAGCCTCTAAGAGCAACAAGTTCCTCCCCCATAAACATGTCGGTTACACCATCTCTGACGCACTCCGACATTGGGACAAGAGGGGAAGTGATAATGACATCACATAAACAATACTCATCATGTGTGGACACACCACACCCCAGCCACTCCGTCATTTCGGAACCTCTTTAACTTTCTTCTTCGGTGCCATAATCGCAAACTCTTTGAGGTAGTGATTATGACACGCAGGTGGCGAAGTCATTTTCACAAATATCTCAATTGTTGTGTGACATTTAGGGCATTCATAAATCCCTGATTTATAGGTCATAGGTTGCGGGG
>Ga0207909_1000263_pt1 | contig 19339 bp, 23 predicted proteins | sample LakMenEpi05May10_FD_150672 | JGI IMG/M metagenome (GOLD analysis project Ga0207909, IMG submission 150672) | Freshwater microbial communities from Lake Mendota, WI - 05MAY2010 deep hole epilimnion (SPAdes) | ecosystem: Environmental > Aquatic > Freshwater > Lake > Epilimnion/Euphotic zone ...
TCATAAAGGGGTTATCTACTGCCGGCATAGTGCGCTCAGGCCCCATATGAGAGGAAACAAACGCCTCACGCATACGGGTTGTCTCAGGAAAGATACGATACAACACAACAGTCATCACGGCCATCAGAGGAATCGCAGCAAGATACGCAGGAACCCCCGTCGTAGCAAGTAGAATCACACTAAAGTAAACAGTGAATCGCAGAACTGCATTCAACGCAGCAGGAACGGGCATATCGGGTGTTGGTACAAATCGTGTCCATGTACTGGACGTGAACAAACTTGCAGGATCATTGAACCAGAAAGTCTCGCTCATCTCTTATTAGAGCCTTCCGACATTTTGTCACGCTGTTTCTTCTGGAGACGTGCGATCATACGCTGACGACGTGCCTCCGGACTATTTCCCATGTAGACTTCTGCAGGAACGGATGCCCCATCTCCCCCGCCAAACATCTGCTCGTTGATAAACTTACCAAATGAGACCTGTAGGAGGGCGCGAATCCGTTCAACATCCCGCTGAATCTCCTCCTGCTTGAACTTTCCACTGCGAATACGAGAATCCAGCCCCTTCTGTACTGCTCCAACCAACTTCTGTACAAGAGGACTGTCCGGCTTGGACAAGCACTCGATCAATGACTCGGGATTCTCGGGGTCAATACCTAGCTCAACAAGGTCTAGCTCAGCAACAACCTCCTGCAGGAGAGCAACCAGGCGAGTCTCCAATACAGCATCCAGAATTGCCTTCAGCTGACCAGGTGTGCTCTTGTCCTCCAGAATCTTGTCAATCTCAGCACTCTCCTTTCCAGATGAACTCCACCAGGACTTTACAGTATCCATAAGCTTATCCATCTTGGACATCGGGTCTCCATCTGCAAATCCAAATACCACAGACATCTGAATATTCTTCCAGAGTGCCAGCTTCTGGTCATCCTTGAGATCTCCCCAGAACTCCGAGAAGTTCACTCCAGGGATGCACTCGCGGGGCTCCTTGAAGAATGACTCGTCCTTCTGAAGAATCAGCCATCCATGGGGCATCATAGTGGTCTCCCAATGAGCCAACCATGCCTTGTCGTACCGGGGAAATTCGCGGTCTGGGAGTACCGACCTCAGACTGCGAACATAATCCTTTCCAAACTTCTCGGGGTCCATTTGGTGTTCTTAACGAGTAAATATGTAAGTCGCAAACGCTTAAGAACCCTGGGCGCGGTTTCCGCCACGAGATCCCATAATCTGAGCCTCGGCATCGCTCACACAGACACAACCGCCACCCGTGGAATACACAGACGGACAGCAGTCTGCGCTAACCTTATTCTTTGCAAGGAAGAACAGCTGTGTGTCATCTGCCATGTCATAGGGCTTCTGCGAGATAGGCTTGGCCTCGCTTCCTAGGAGACTAGACGTTCCATCGTAAGGAAGAGCCGGTTGAGAAAAATCAACAGGCATTCCCACTGACTTCTGGGAGAAGTGCTCCTTCTGGGTAAAGCGAACCAACAGACCTGCTACCAGAGCTGCCAAAAATGCTCCAACTATAACTGATGTATGTTGCATCTCTTTACATCAGAAGGTAGAAAAACCTCCAGACGCTGCAAAAAGTGACAGAAGCGTAAGCCCTAGGACAAGAGGAACAAAGGTAAAGATAACAACTGCGATACCAATTGCTATCGTTGCGTATATAAAGCCTCTCAAAATAGAGACCGCGAGAGTCCAGAATGCTTTCAGTGACAGAAACATCGTGTATGACATCAGCATTCCAATGTATCCAGTCCCTGCCATACGACTGATCATATCCCGGATCTTACCAAGCGACTGTGACATAGTAGAAATAAGGGTAGTAAGCTTTCCCATAGTCATGGTTACCATAGTCATAATGACACCGGCGAGTTTCGCTCGAAGGCTTCGAAATATATTCAATTTTCCAACAATCGCACGCATCGTCTCCATGAAGGAATCTACGTAAACCTGAATGCTGTCCATGGGCACCTTCAGCACCTGTTTGGATAGCAACCCCATGCACTGGTTGAAATTCATGGATGCAGACACCTCTGGCTGAACTAAGCCTGCAAAGGGCATATACACTGGATTGCACCGGTATGCCGGCCACTTCTGTTTAATCTCATCGAAATCGTGAAAGAACTTTCCAAGCATCATGCCGACTAATGCAACAAGAGGTGCGAGAAAGAAGATTACGAGATCGATGGTCGCTGCCATTACGTTCAATACACGAGAACTTCCCAGGTACTCCCACGCTTTCGAAGTCCTGCAATTCCCAGATAGTCAAATGTAGACATATCTCCTAGCTTTATGGCCGATAGTGGGTTTTCGTGAGACTCAAACTCAAAGTCACGGAACTTCTGACCGCCAACTGTCATGAACCCAGTATCTGTATCAAGACACATCAGGATGTTCCTCTTCTCGGACGTAAAGATAGCATCGGGATGTTCATCAACGCGAATCCCATCCTCAAGACGGTGACTACCGGATACCAAAACATCCCGCATTCGGAATAATTGTACGTCGTTCCCAGTAACAACATAGAGGCCAGTTACCGTATCGCCACCCTCCATAACGTCTCCTATTTCTACATCTGATATGCCAAGTACAGTTCCGTCTGCCATCTTGATCCGTGTCTCGGGTGCAAAACACAGAAAGCTGATGGTCTTTCCAATGGGGCCATTTAACACAGACTTCCCCGATGAAATACCAGTGTTCATAATGTTGAGCATCGAGTACATCACAGCAGATACGCGAAGAAATACAGTCCGAATACGAATCATCAGATACTGCATCGACGCAATAGTATTCGCCAACTTTCCAAAGATCATCGTTACGATACCCAGGAAGGCTGTGCGAATTCCGTTGAACATTGCGCGCATACTGTTCAGCGAATCGGCAATGCTACTAAACATCTCCAGAAAGGTGCTAAATAGACGATTTATAGGATCGAATATGAACCCAGCGTAATCCTGAAAGGACCTTGTTGTGCACCGCATGAAGTTTCCAGCAGTATCAACTCCCACAAGACTTGCAAATGGCATATACACTGGATTACACCGGTACTGTACCCAGTTTTTCTTGATCTCATCTAGGCTAGAAAGGATAAATGTGTAGCAGACCGCCAAAAGAGCAACAAACGTAGCCACTGCTACGACGATCAGGTCCATTGTCTTGGAAAACGGATTTTATGCCACACACGATCACGATGGCACACTATGGAATCCATGACTATCATCGAACTCAAGAAACTTGCAAAGGAGCGCCGTATCAAGCAATATTACATCATGCGCCGTGCCCAGCTTATCCAAATCCTCTCCCTCTCGGAACTACCGAAGTATCTCGTCCTTGAAAAGAAAACCATCATTGATCTCCGCGAGGAGGCGAAGCAAAAGGGAATGCGGGGGTTCTGGAGGATGTCTCGAGCAGAGATTCTTGAGCTCCTATACCCGGATTCGCCAAAGAGTTATGAGAACAACAGCCAAGCACCCAAGCATGACCATCCAGATAGCCATGATTCCAAAGATGTAGGGGTAGAGGTATCTGAAGATCCTCTGGAGAATCGGTCGTAGAATATGCGCCTCGATGGCCGCCTGAGTTTCTGAAGAAGAAATCCACGTTAGGATGTCTTGAAAAACTGGGTGCACATTTTTCATCTCCGAAATTTGTCTGTGAGTGGATATAAACACCGCGATGTCCAAACCCATCTATCGCGTTGCAATTGTAGTCGCTGGAGTCGTAGCATTGGCTCTTGTTCTGAATACGTATTCATCCGCCAAGGCACTCGTGAAGGATGGTATGGAGGCTGGTGGTCTTGGACTGACGGGCCCTCTCTCTGATGCCGGTCCGTCTATGGGGGCTCCCCATGCGTCTGGTGGTAACCAGGTGTCTGTCGATGGTATGCAGGGTCGCCACCCTGCTAGCTCCCAGACCTACTCGGAGACCACGCTCTCGTCCAGCGAGCTTCTTCCTAGCGGTCAGATCGGTGCCACGGACGGTGTCGGCGCTGCCTCTGCTGCGGATCTTTCCGGCCAGAACTTCCTCCAGGCGGGGTACCACTCGAACATTAATATTGCCGGTGTCTCCCAGACGAACCGTAACGCCTCCTGGGATCTTCGGACGGAGAACCCCAACCCCCAGGCGCAGGTCGGTCCCTTCCTGCAGACGACCATCTCACCCAATCCCTTCCACCGGACGCAGGATGGTTTGGCGGCGTAATTCCTGGTAATCACATAATATGATACCTGCAGCAATTGTTGGCTCGGGGCTAGCCCTCGCATACATATGGAAATCAGGACCTTCAAATACGACGCGGGTACGCGCAGCATTTGACGACCGAGAGTATCAAGTACAAGAACTTCCAGATAAACAGGATGCAGCAGAACTCTTAGCGCGTCTTCGAGGAAATCTAATGAAGCTTCGAGATGACTACAGTAAAAGTGAAGGATCCATGGCAGATCCTCCGATTCGCAGGTTTGTAGAGAGGTTCAACCCAGAGTCCATGATTGAGAATGACATGGGTTCGGATTCAACAGCATATTCAGAAAACAAGGGAGACGTTATTGTCGTGTGTCTCCGCGATAAGACACAACCTCCCAAGTTTCCCCTGGTTGACTCAAATACTCTAATGTTCGTGCTTTTGCATGAGATGGCTCATCTAATGACCGAAAGTATAGGTCATACTCCAGAGTTCTGGAATAACTTTCGCAAGATTCTTCAGGATGGAATACGTGTTGGGATATACACTCAGAAAAACTATGCAAAGTCTCCAGTACCGTATTGCGGAATGACCATAACGGATTCTCCACTATAGGTAATATGTCGGCCGTCGAAACGTCTATAGTATACGATGGTCGGAACTATCCGATATCATTCGCCTCAGATGACTCTATTGATATCGTCCGGCAACGAATTGGAGGAGTACTCGATAGGTATCCTGATCGACTATTCATTCAAGTTGAAGTTGATATTCCTAAACGTTATTATGAAGATCCACGTCGGTGGGAAGCAATGTTCTACCGTATCGCACACAGTGGAAACACTGCATCTGGTAAACTCTTGGGTGTCTGGACATCTGGAAAGTTGACCATTGGAGTAAATCGGGATGACTGGGATGGGTCTGGAATGCGCGAGTGGAGATCGCGAACATCTGATCGTTTCATCCTTGGAGTAGCCGAGTCGCAAAGTCTTGTCCTACCAATTCCTCCCGATGCAGAAGTAGCAGGAGCCGTTCCTCCTGCAAGGATTCCTTTAGCAGACATGACTCGTATCTTTTCATCTGTGCATCCCCATCCGGTGACACGTTTCCACGTTACGGAGATAACCGACTCAGATTCTGCAATAAAGAGTGTATACGCTCCAAGTCTGCGTGTTGGAACACCCGATCGTATTCCGCTGGAATCCATAAACTCGCTTCAGAAGCAATTTGATCACTGGAAGAAACTACAAGGTCTTACATCTCCTGCTCCGGACCACGTTAACATAACTCGAGCTCGTTGGAATGTACCGTGGGTTCGAACGGAATGGCCGGATGCTGTCCGAGCGCGTTTTGAAGAGATCATGTACGGTATGACTGTTTCGGAGGATACTCCCTACATAGGACTCTTTATGAATCGCGAGTACAGTATGCAACACAAGTTCTGGGCAGTTGATCGAACTCCGAAGCTTGATCTTGCCATGTGGGGAGCCTGGTTGCAGACAACTCGTCCTCAGCGGAACCGCCCAACGCTCCTTCTATATCGGGGGAAGGATCGTTCCAACTTTGATCGACTTGCAATAACAACTGCCGGTATAACTGCTACGGCATACCATTCGGGACGTGTTTCTCTCGACCGTATTCAGAAGGATCTTCTGGTATGGATTAAGACCCTAGATGCTCTTGCTCCCTTTATCGACCAGGATGATCTACAGGAATGGGAACTACAAGATATCTCTGCAGAACTCACCTACAAATCCGAGTTCGACGCAAACCTTCTCCGTCTCCCATGTGTATCGTCAATCTTCGTTCAGTCCCATCCAGTATACCGTCTGCTCCGCGCAGACAAGACGGATCGCAGTCTGTCTGATGTAGATGTAGGCATTCTCCATAGTTTGCGACGCAATATCGCTATGACTCCAGAAGAACTTTCTACTACCCTCAATATTTCAGTGGATGAAGCTGGAAGGAAGTTAGATGATATTCGAGAGCGTGTTGAGCAGGATCCTTCCATCATGACACAGGAGTTGGATGTTATGCCAAAGATTGAGTTTACGGGAACCAAGGTCATCCTACAACATGCTATTGATCTCGACCGTGTCGTTAAGTATACCAATATACTCCGGTATGTCTTGACAGGTAAGGGAGCAGAACTGTCAAGCGTGTGTCCTGCTCGAATGGAGGCAGTAGCCCCTGTCTCGGCACTCGCTCCTACTCTTGCAAAGACAGACGAACCCGAAGTGGAAGTTGATGGAGACCTTGCAGACTTTCTAGACCAAATGGGATCGGCTAGGGAATCAAAGCCAGACCCACTGTTCAAGTATTATACAAATCGGCTTCGAAAGACCGACGCGGAAACGTTTGATACTCCCTACAGCAAGAAGTGTGAACCCTCTCGTCAAGTTTTGATGATGTCTGCTGCCGACCAGGAAAAATGGAAGGACACTCCATACGATGTTAACGCATATCCTGATTCAGAGAAACTTGCAATTCCAAGTGGAGTAACAGTGTGTCCTGATTTCTGGTGTATGAAAGATGAGATACCTCTCAGAAAGGATCAGCTTCTCAACAATACATGCCCGGTATGCCGTGGTAAGATACGGGATCCCAAATCGATGGAACCTGTCAGCGAGGCTCCAGTTGTAGCCCGCGACACTCAATACAAATACCCTCGTTTCCTGGATGTACCCTCTTCGAAGAACGGTCAGCACATGCCGTGTTGTTACAAGAATGCAAAGGAGGCGCGTATTTTAGCACCCTCCGAGGGCCCGACGGATCCCTTCTACATTCTTGGAGAAATCAAGAAGCTACCACCTCTTCGCTTGGCGTATCTTCCAGAAGACCTTGCTCGGCGTTTGAGGCTGAATATTGCAAACTACAAGTCAATTCGTTCCGATGGAAACCGACTCAAGGACAAGGCCACATCAGTATTCCGTGTTGGACTAGGTCGTCCCTCAAAGACACTCTCAACTATTCTGGGAATTGATATTCCTCGTCCGAGAGATTCGATCATCAAGCTCTTTCAGTGCCAGTTTGTTCGCACATGGAGAACCCCCCGAGAAGATGACGGAACCATTGCAACCCAACTTGTTCCCTATATTGCAGATGCACCTGCACGTGAGCGCATGGCCCGACTGATTTCTGGAGTTGATGCTGCATGGGAAGCAGGAGAACTTTCACAGATTCAGGAACTTGAGTATATCGCTCTTGTTACTGGAACACCGATGTATCGTATCAATGTAGACACTCAAACAGTATCCTGTGGTCTGTGGACTCAGTACTTTGCAACTGGAAAGAATGCAATTGCTCTTTTGGATACAGCGGGGTCTATTGACCTTCTTGCGTATGCAAACCACAAGGCTACCATGCAATGGAGTGCCAACCTTTATAAGGCACCGTTTCCAGAGAATACCATAAAGACTCTTCGTCAGTCAGATGGAAAGGCGTGTTCAACACCATTTCCCACGTCACAGGATGCTCTTTCGGCGGCAATGCGAATCGGAGTCGTAAAGGATACTCCGGTAGTCGTGGATCCTACTGGGTACGGCCAGGCACTTTGGGCTCCTCAGAAATACATCCTTCCGATGAAACCTGATATGGTTTTGCAGGGAAACATGCGTAGGATCGATTATGCAGATATGGGGGATGATCAGCTTCCTACCTATGAATCACAAAGGTCGGCGTTGGAAATAGCGTCCACCGTAAATCCTCAATTTGCATGGAAACGGGATATCTTTGATGTTGCAGGTCGCCGTGTAGAAATAGAGATCCTATGTGGACTCCGAGTCCCGGTTGTTCCAGAGGCTATAGAAAATGCGGAAGAACCTGCAGAAGTCATTCAAACAATCCGCAAGGGACGTGAGAGCGATCTTGTGATGGGTGAACCGAATGTAGCCGACACAAAACGCGCATCGGAGATTTCCTATACTGCAGAGGTCATAGACTTCCTGTTGTTCACTCTAGCAGGGGATCTTCAGAAAGATGAAAATGCAGAACTACGCACTGCTCTATTGAATACCGGCAAGACGCTTCGACCTGCCCTCCTAAAGTGGTACACATCAGTTGCAACAAATATGGCCGTAGATACTCCTACAAGCTTTGTGAAGAAAGTAAGGACCCCGTGTGGACAGTTTGAGAGTCAATCAAAATGCAAGGGTATCTGTGGTTGGAGAAACGGAAAGTGTATGGTTCGCATCGATTCGAAACAGGTGCAACAGCCCTCCTTTACCGAGCCCCGCAAGGAGTCGATCGTCTTCAACCGTCTATACGACGAACTTCAGAATCCCAAGAAACGCGCAGTTGTCCTTGATGGCCGTGCGTCTCCGTTCTTCAGTACCATCCTATACCTGGAGTTACCTCATGAGCGCTTTCTCACAGATGCGCAGATCAAGTGGGAAAAAACCCAGGCATCAGAGTAAATGCCCCGGTTTAACGATCTAACAACGGGGTCTGTGAATTACGGAGCAGATGTTCGTAAGCGCATTATCAACGTAGATTCTGTCTACCGCGAGAGTGCATCACTGGTTTATGATATCTCTGGTAACCCAACTGGAAACCGTGTCACGGATTTTCTGTTTCGGTTGACAACTCCTGTTCGCAATGTGTCAGAGATGAAGGTTGTAAGTGTTGAGGTCAACGGACTAGTATCTGGCCAATATGTACTCCTACAGATCAACGATGAGTCTAGCATCGAGTCAAAGGGTGGAATTCTTCCCAGCATAGGCACGACTGGAACGGTTGGAACAGAAGTGCGCGCTGTTGCAAAGATATTAACGGGACAGGGTTCTGCATTTCTTACAGAAGCAACTGGACTGATCTCATATCCCGTTTCATTCCGGAGCCCCCAGGATTTCACTGTTCTTCGTGTCAAGATTGTGAATCCTGATGGAACAGTTACCGACTCGAGTTCCGGGACCGTTTCATTTACCCTTGAGCTGACCGAGGTTGTCAACTCGTACCTTTACGAGAGTAATCGGAAGCACATCGGGTACGATCCTGCAAACGTGCGTTCGTAATTTGTGTGTCATAGACAAATGGCTGCACCCCGCCTTGCTCCAGTTGACTTCAGAGACCTGGAGAAGGGCCGTAACAAGGTACTTGACCCTCGTTCTCGGTCAAATACACCCCCTCTTGAAACCGCAGTCCCTATTCAGGACCCCCCTACAAAAACCGTAATGCAAACTGGCCTTTTCAGCCCGACTGGCATCTACGGTTCGCTTCCTCGTAATCGCGTTGGTAGCCGTCGCACTCGCAAAAAGAAGACCAAGAAGGCTGGTCGTCGTAAGTCTCGTCGCTAAACTATGAATCCGATGCGGTTATCCGTATCTAGTTCATACTTTACTCCTTCTTGAAGTGAACCTTCAGGAAGCTCTGCAGGTTCAGGTACGTCACCTCCTGCTTGTCCGTCGTGCGCAGAAGCTTCGCGAGGGCGGCGTTGGGCAGGATACGGCGCTTGAACTCCTTGTCGAAACAGCTGTGGCTCTTCACGTAGTCGGCGATGAACTTCGTCACCTCCGTCTGAGAGCGCTTGGATCCAGCGGCAACACCCATGAACGTAGCGAGCTCATCGCTGATCGGGCGCTGACGGAGGAAGGCGTTGTTCGCGCGACGGGCCTCCCAGACCGCGCGGGCCTCGGGGGAGAGCGTCGCCGGGTCAACCTTCACCTTGCGCTTGGACTCACGGGCCTCGCGCTTCACCGCCTTCGCCGTCGCAGCAACATCGGCGAGGAGAGTGCGCGTGGACGCCGTCAGGGACGCCTGGAGGGCCTTCACCTGGCTCTGGAGGCCAGTGAGGATCGCCTCAACCGAGCGAGTCTCGGGCACGGCCTCGACAACAGCGGGCGCGGCAACCGTGGGGACAACGACCTCGGCCTTGGCGGCAGGGGCCTTACGAGCCTTCTTCTCGGCGGGGGGTGCAACGGCGGCAACCGGGGTGGGGACGATCTTCTTGGCATCAGCAGGAGCAGTCTTCTTCATGTTTGACTTTACGACAGAAGCAGAAGTTGACATTTTAACGCGCGGGTATGATCCTTACCTACCGCGCCTACGTAAGCCTCTTTATTCGTTTAAAATCTGGAACCGTGCACACGCGACCATAAATACTATGTCAACAGTCTCTCTCTGCTGAATTAAGCATGACATTGTAGCACGTGCCGCATACCATCGAACAAACGTTGGATCGCCAATGGCGGTTGTGTGATTCCGGCGAACGTGGGCTAGGAGGCTATTCCTCCAGGGTTTAACGGGAACTTCAAGAACCCATCCGGCAAGAAGTTGAATCAACCTCTCCAGATAGCCGAACATTTGATTACCCGTCATTGCATACCATGTTTCGGGATGGAAGCCGTCGTAGCTATATTCCTCCATAATTTGACTAATCGTATTCAGCCGGAATGACATCAGATTCTGCCCGACTATCGGAGCATGAGAAAACGGTAGGGAGTATCTGACTCTATAAATGTAAATCCATCGCAACCGTCTTCTCGCCTCAATAGGAAATTCGGTTCGAGAATATGGATTAGTAGGATGAAGTTCTGCTCCGAACAGCTGAAGTATACTTGGAACTGACATCCACCAAACCTTGTCATCCTCTTTCCAACCAAAGTACTCAAAAGGGTGTACAGACTGTTTGTCATCAAGAGTTACAAGCTCTTCATCATTGACACACACTCTCCTACATAGAACACCGGGCCCTGCGTAGTCCAACCGTTTCTTCACTAAAAATCGCCGAACCAACGATTGAAGTTTTATGACAATCTCAACATGAGTATCGGGAGGCTTCCATCGAACATGTACTAAACACTTTGAATGCCGACCACAGAAATCAGAGTTTACAAGTGCATTTAAATAGCATTGATCGGTAGCCCCTTTCTTTCTAACTGATGCGCATCTACCCATTACATAGGTAGAAGACTAGAACGCGAAACTCGGAAACGTGCGGAAAAATGGATCTTCCCCCGGTAGGCTATTGGATAGTACACACAAAATGGCAACCGTAGCTCCTATCGTCAACGTTCGCAATATCGATGCTTCCAAGGTCTCGTTCTCTGAGCCCCGTAAGAATGCTAAGGGTGGCACGTCAGTTCAGATCCGTTACGACGGTCAGAGTTTCCAGCTTCGTATCCCCAAGATGAAGTATCCTGGTGGCGTCTTCGTTCGCGAGGACGACAACACCGGCAAGGTCGACTACAAGCTGATTGGCTCGCTCGCTGGGTGCGATCCCTACAATGCTGAGCGTGCTCCTGCAGAGGCAGGTGAGTTCGGCAAGCTGTACAACTTCCTCCACGACCTGGAGGAGAAGCTCATCAACGCAGCAGTCGCAAACAGCCCCAAGTGGTTCGGCAAGACTCGCTCAGAGGCTGGCGTTCGCGACAGCTTCAAGCAGTTGCTCTCTGTCTCTTCGGAGAAGGGTCCTGATGGCAACCGCGTTCCGAACGGCAAGTATCCTCCGAGCTTCGCTGTCAAGATCCCGGTCTACGACGGTCAAGTCAAGATGCAGGTGATCGACGCGAAGGGTAACCCGGTCTACATGACGACTGACAACATCCCCGAGGTGTTCCCCAAGCGTGTTGAGGCGAATCTAGTGATCTCGCCCAGCATCTACGTAGTCAATGCCAGTTTCGGCATCAGTTGGCGCGTGGAGTACGCTCAGGTGTTCCCCACGGAGCGCACGAATGCGCGGTCGGTCTTCATGGAGGACGACGATGCTCCGGCAGAGGAGTCTGCTCCTGCAGGTAGCGCACAGGATGCATTCGCAGAGGAGGCACCTCCTCCCGAGGAGTCTAAGCCTGAGCCTCCGTCTGTCCCTGCGAGCCGTCGTAAGCGAGCTGTAGCCTAGACCAGACTACTGAGTCTGATGGAGGCAAATATAAAATGCAGTCGTGATCTGCAAACAAAATTCTAGAAACATCGGGATACCGACGTCCCTTTTCTAGTATACACTCTGGTGTAACAACCCGCCACTGCCCATTCTTACATAAGGTCTGAAATGCATCCACTGTTGTAATCGAATTTTCAATACAGTATTCGTAGACATGCGACGGGATACGTGTCCAAAGAGTTTCGTCTGTCGAAACCCAACCCGGTTCCTGGAGGAGACTTGCAAAGGGAGATTCGTAATACCACAAAACATGGAATATCTCTTGTGAACCAATTTTGTGCTCAGCAACTCCAATTCGTTTAACATCATCATCGTAGATCCAAAAGACATCTGCATGAGAGTATCCGGGATCACGCACTCCCCTAAAAACATCTAATCCATCATAATTCCACGAATCTGCTTCTATGTCGTAATCATGGGATGCAACTCCTTGACAAAATGGGTAGAGTACTGTAGGTTCGAGCTTTGACTGCATTATGAAAACGTAACTTTGCAAGGGACCTCGTGCAAACGCAAGCTTTTTGTGGCAGCCCGGGACAGCTCGTGACGCTTACGGCGCCCAATCGGCTTCTCCGGACTTGTATCCACATTTGCATTCTCCATATCAACATGAACCTCATCATAGTGTTCATCTAGATAGTCAAGTACACCATCCTGAATCGCCCATTCAAAGAAGTTCAACTGGCCAACCGTGGTATCCATTTCAGCAAACATGATCTTCTTCCAGCGACAGAAGGGATCAAACATCTTTTTACTGTATGCCTTCAGATGGGACTTGTATGCAAGGTAGACATTCACAAACCGATCCTCCTTCTTGTAGGCAATATCATACTTCTTTGCATAATTTGTCACAAGCCAATCGAGGAGACGCAGAGATATCCGAGAATCCCCCGAAAGAATGTTCCGAACTCGTGAGAGGTTTTCTGCAACAGAGTAGAAGCGTTCAAGCCGATGAAGTACCCACTGTTCCTTTGTGCGAATAACCTCCATTTAGACTCGTCTAGTTCCCAACCGGAAAATGGGTGTTCCCCAAGCAAATGGAAAGGGGCACAATGGTATCCTTTCAAGAGTTTCTTACACTCAATAAGTGGCACGGAGTTCATGTTCGCAAACAGATGAAACGGTATGCCCATTTGGTTCGACGGATGGGAGGGTCCTACAATAAGACATATTCTGAACTTGCTCAGTCATGGAGTCGAGAGAAGGCAAGATATTGGGTCCGAGACAGATGCATTCGGAGGGTGTTGCGACTCTATGGAAACCAAGAGCAACGAACAGATGCATGGCATGCAGCGCGATCTACCATGGTAACGGCATCTGAAGTGTCTGGAGTAATTGACGGTACTCCATCTCAGCGCCACGAAGTAATGATGAGAAAGTTGCTTCCTCGTAACGATGCTGGTAGGACTCAGAACTTACGCAACCCTCTTGTATGGGGAACTGTGTTTGAGCCCATTGCAAAGCGTATCTACGAACGGGATACCAAGTGCACTATTCTTGACGTCTCGTGCGTCCGACACCCTCGAATTGAATTTCTAGGAGCATCTCCGGATGGTATTATCAATTCCGATGATCGTGAGCGTCATAACTCCCTCGTCGAAATCAAGTGTCCAATTTCCCGACCTATTGGAGGGGATATTCCTAAGGCATACTACCATCAGATGCAGACACAAATGGAGTGCATTGGTGTGGACGAGTGTGAATATGTGGAGTTTCAGTTCAAGCTGGTATACTACTCGGAATGGGTAGACTTCAAGGGAAACAAGGGCATCTTTGCACAATATGATGACGGACGTATTGAAGAGTGGACGTCCACAAGCGGTATGATCGATGAAGGAACTCTTGCATACTGGATCATGACGGGTGTCCATCGTGATCTAGTTGCTCGAGAGGAGGGATGGCTTTCAAAGCATCTTCCAGCAATTCGTGTGTTCTGGGACGAAGTTGTTCAGCACCGGTCTGCAGGTACACTTCCGGAGAAGCAGGGTATTCTGAAGCTTGATCTCTAAACAACAACACCCTTCCACTGATTAACCTGATCTTTTCCACTTATTCCTATTACGGGCCCAAACTGGACACCGCTGGGTTCAAAGTGGTTCGTCGTCTGGGCATAAGATGATTCTTCAAGTGCACGGGTTCGCATTTCCTGAGACTTGTCTACTTGGGGAATAAACCCCTCTCGTCCTGTCCACAACAGTCCCAAAACAATCAGACCGGCAACAACAAGCCACACATACGTAGGGAGTGTCTTCATTGTAAAAACGGAAGGAAAGAATCGCACACAGCTACAAGTATAATGGAGGAGAAAGCACTCGAGACTCTTCGCGCAGTTCTTGGACGCCGTGGGCTCCCGACGACTACCGTGCACACCGGTGACCATACGTATACCATCGGAGATCGCATCGTAATCTTCATTCCTGGAAATAACCCCACCAAGACTGCACTGGACAAGCTATTGGACGAGCATTCCAAGAACGTTATCCTGGTTACGTCTCTACCCCCATCTGAATCTGTTCGAGCCCATATGCGAAACTATGCCGCCGATGGTGTACAGTTGTTCAACATGGTTCAACTACAGTTCGACATCATGACGCACAAGAAGTATGGATTCCCCTGCAGGATTATTACGCCAGAGCAAAAGGGAACGCTGATGCAGAATATGCGAATCACCAGCTTTCGACAGATTCCTCGTATTGGATATGACGACCCATACTCCCTTTGGGTTGGTGCAAAGCCCGAGGATATTCTAGAGTTTGAGATTCCGTCAGACTCTGCAGGGTGGTCGAAGAAGTACCGCTACGTTGTAACAAATGTCGAAGAGGTATAATGGACGATCCGACTACCTTTAACAGTACAATACAGCAGTACGAGGATGCATATGTTCGTGTGAACATGGTTAGGGCTCCTCCGAATGCCATAGATGGACCGCGTAATGCAATTTTGTCTCAGTTAGATCGTCTACAGACCATAGTAGACTCCGAGAATAGTGAAATCAAGAATTTTGCAGATACATCCAGACTGCGCCAGGCTGGGATGGTTGACACTGCGTCAGAGGCACGTGATTTGCGCACAGCTCGCCCTGCTGCAACAGACGAGTACACTCTGACGAAGAAGATTGTAGGCGATACCCCGCCGGTACCAGACTGGTCACCTCTTTACAGGCGAATTGGTATAGCGAGTGGACTTCTTATAGGAGTCCTTGGCTTACGCTTGTTACGGGTGTAGACAGCGGTGGCATTGCAGGATTAAAGAACGAGTTTTTGATAACCACTAGTATAACAAGAAGTATACCGATTCCAAGAGCTAGTATATAGGCCAGTATAGTCCAGTCGTTTCGAGTGTTTGTATACGAGTACTGGTCATGGATACTTTTTAGTACCTTTTGTTCGCCATATATCTTCCGAATACGGACAATCTCATTTTGAATTTCTACGAGCTCAGACAGAAGCTTGTCTCGTAGAACATCAAGATTTACCTTAGACTCGGTCTGGGCTACCAACTGTACCATAGCAGATACCGTTTGGCTCATTTTCTGGTTATGTGCTACCAGAGCATCGGAGAGAACCCCCGCCTTTTCAGGGTTGGTCTCATCGATTGCACTTTTTAGCATACGATTGTATTCTAGCCTCTGATCCGAATATGTCTTCTGCAGTAGCTCCATTATCTTCAGATGGGCAAATATGTCAAGGGAATTATGTATCGCGATTCTCATAATGGACTTGTATACCAAGCTTACATCGACCATCAATGACGTATTTTCGTCTCAAATGGGTTCGGTGCAGTGGAGTACTGTTCCTGGAGAACTTGTTAAGGTATCCTCGTCTCCAGCAGGATATACATGGGGACTGAATGCTAGCAACCGTACATATGTTTGTAAAGAGCCGTGTACTGGTGGCTGGTCTGAAATAACGCCAACGTCCAATAAGATTCTGGATATTACAACCGACGATGCCAAGGTTTACGTTCTAGCAGATAATGGGGGTACCCGGGTTATATACACTGCCCCAGTTGCTGGAGGGGGTACGTGGACAACAATAGATGCTCCTGTAGACTCGACTACACTTGTGGCAACCTCAAAAGACATTCTGATGAACACTGAACGAGGCGTCTTCAAGTGTAAGACACCATGCACACTACCTTCCTGGACTCCAACTGTTACAGATACTGTAAAACTAGACGGTCCGCTTCTGGACGGAAAGAGCTCCACTATGTTTGCGAGGTATACTGCTCCAAAATCTGTAAAGCCCACATCGGCGAGTGGTAGGTATGCATATGGCGTTCTAGACGGGCGTGCTCATATTTACAAAAACGGAGATTGGCATCTGATTTCCGGTCTATCATCCTATCAAATTGCAGACGTAGCAGGAGAGATAGACGATGTTGCACTGTATGCCACGACTACAGACGGGTTGGTATTGCGCTGTGCTGATCCCTGTTCATCTGCAAAAGACGTCGTGAGGATTAGCACTGCAGGATTTGCTCCAAGCTCCGATTCCAAACAGATATCTGCAAATGCCCAGAGTAAAAAGGTATGGTTGCTATCTGGAAACACTATATACAACCGGTCTGACGTGATTCCCATGGATGTCAATACAGCCGTACTGCCTCTCGATGAACGGCGGAGTGACGTTATTCTTGACCTTGATTCCAAATACAAACGCGCGGATGCAGAGGTAAGGGTTGGAGATGAAATGGTAAAAACACAGAAGATGATTCAGGAATCCAAACCTCGGGTGTTTCCGGAAGAGGACCCCCGACTTCTCAGACGAAAGATTGATTTCATGGACATCAAGAAGTCGTTGCTTATTTTACAGATTGCATGCGGTACCGTGTTTCTAGTCCTGCTTCTTCTTCTAATTCTACCTAGCCCCTTTTCAACGATTGTATCATTTTTCGTAGGCTGTGTTGGAGCAATGCTTGTTGTATCCTTTTCCACCTCATAGCATAATGAGTGAGCGAGAGATTCGTATTCAACAGCTGTTCAGTACCATGCAATCCGCTCAGCGCAATAAGGATATTGATCCCATAGCCTATCGGCGGGCTCGTATTGCATACCATCGTGAATCGGAGGGAGAGGCATGGATTGCAAGTGAGCAGGAATCACTGCGGGAGGAAGCGAAGGAGATGACTGCCATATGGAAGAATCAGTATACCGCACTTCAAGGGTTGAGAGACACTCACCGGACGAATCTAGACATCGTGCGGGGGGCTGAAGCAAAGCAAATCACAACTGGTAGCGATTTCAAGTATGCCGTTGGAGAGCTAAAGAGGCTGGTTGAGAAGGATAAGGATGCTACTATTCTTACTGAGAGGGAAGCATATCTGCGCACGATTCAGTATGGCCCCCCAAGCTGGGCAGTATACGTGCTAGATGGAATCATTGTCCTCCTTCTGGTTCTGATGATCTACATGGTATACATACGTTTCGGTGCAAGATGGACAGCAACAAGTGCTCTGATAAACTATCAAAAACTGTTTACTACTCAGAAAACTCTCGCCGCATCCCTGCGAGAACAACTGTCTTGAGACTAAGTAATACGATGTGGACTACTGTTGTAGTACTCATGCTACTACTGGTTGGACTCTATACAGTAAGCATGTGGGCGGTTACTGAAGGATTTGATAATAAGAAGGGGAAGTCGGTATCCTATTCAGATCCCGATGAGTACTATGATGACTTCTATGCATCATTTTACGATGCCCTGTTTCACACCTCCGATAAACTGAGCTACGAGCGTGCATCATTCCGCGAGATCCTGCTCGACGGGAAGGACAAGGCGAGTTTGTCGATCCTTGACCTATGTTGCGGGACGGCTCCGCATTCCTGTTGGTTTCATGAAGCAGACATAAAGTACACCGGTCTCGACAAGTCGGAAGGCATGCTTGCAAAGGCTCGTATGAACTGCCCTTCTGCAAAGTTCGTCAAAGGAGATGCTCTTCAGGCTTCGACGTTCTCACCCAAGTCGTTTACTGGCATTTTACTCCTACAGAGTTCTATCTATCAGTTTCAGAATCCTAAGGTCGTTGCCGAGAATGCATCATACTGGCTGGAGCCTGGAGGATACTGCGTAGTCCATGTGATGCATCCCAACAAGTTTGATCCTGTTCTAGAACTCGCGTCCCCGTTTGCCGCCTTCTCTCTTCAAAAGTATTCTGATACCCGAATTGTCGACAGTGAGATCTACTTTGACGACTTCAAGTATGCAAGTAGTTTCAAGAAGGATGAAAAGGATGATGATGCAACCTGGAACGAGACTATAACATTCTATGACCCCGACAAGCATAAGGGTGTAAAGTATCGCGAACATAAGCAGTCGCTCACAATGCCGTCGATAGAGCGCATTACAGACATATTCAAGAGTACCGGGTTCGTCCTGCGGGAGACCATCGACCTCGTTAGTTGCGGTAGGGAGTATCAGTATCTACTGTACTTTCAGAAGTAATGGAGATACGAGACCCTAGAAGTATACGAGATTTCCAGACAACAACATTCTCTGGACATCCACGTGCACACGTTTGCAAGGTATTGCTAAAGGCTATTGAGCTCGGACACGCAGATTACGCATGTTACTGGACGTTGGAATTGTTGTGTTCCGGGCTAGTTCATACAATCTGGGGAACGTTATTCAACGGCGCTGCACTATATGTTAACCGCGGATCTCCAAATGTCTTTTCGTATTTAGCAGAGTCTTTTGAAAAGTACATGCCACTCGAAACCGGATACTCCGTAGACAATATGGTTACAATCCGGAACCACCCCGATGTTCGCAAACTTGTATGCCAAGTAGCGGCCACAATTGCTCAGTGTCGAAAGAATAAGTTACCCTCACTACCCACTATCAAGCCGGTTCACGATTTCAACTCGGTTACGATCCATGAAAGCATTCGGGCCCCATCAACTATCTTTGGAAGAGAGATTCTACGTCAGCAGGACCCATATGCACTTGCGGTTGCAACTAACGAACTGTGTTTCTCGTTGAAGGCTGATGTTCGAGATTGTGCAAAGGCTATGTATTGGATTGCATGGATGATCGCCCTTGCCCGGGAAACCAAGAAGGCTACAAAGGAGGGATTTCTGATTGCATCACGCCCCAACGAGTATGTTTCTGATGTTCACTCCCGGGATCTTGTCTGGTTGTTTTGGGAGTGCATCTTTAGACATGCGGCTCAAGCAAAGCCTCATATAGATACCCTCTTCAAGATGTACTGTCTCCGTTGGACCCCTACCTGCAGAAAGGAACGTCAGTCCCTCTTATTAGCATCCGTGGTTCTTGTTT
>Ga0207909_1000264_pt1 | contig 19290 bp, 19 predicted proteins | sample LakMenEpi05May10_FD_150672 | JGI IMG/M metagenome (GOLD analysis project Ga0207909, IMG submission 150672) | Freshwater microbial communities from Lake Mendota, WI - 05MAY2010 deep hole epilimnion (SPAdes) | ecosystem: Environmental > Aquatic > Freshwater > Lake > Epilimnion/Euphotic zone ...
AGGCCCCGTCGGGATCGAACCGACGACCCACGGATTAAAAGTCCGTTGCTCTAACCAACTGAGCTAGAGGCCCTAGCGACGCCAAAAGCGTCCCCTAATTGTAGCAACTATGAGATTTTCGCGATTACTTCCACTTGGAACTCAGTTCCACAGCTTTTGTCCAGCTTTCAAAGATGTTCTCGTCGAATGGCTCCGGGTCAAAACTTCGATCGAGTTCGAAAACCTTCCTCAATTCCTCTTTGGAGCTCCACACTCCTGATCCAAGGCCAGCAAGAAAAGCAGCTCCAAGGGCTGTGGATTCGAGATCCTTACCTCTTATAACGGGCACACCGAGACAATTAGCTTGTAGCTGCATGAGCAGGTTATTTCTTGCAGCTCCACCGTCAACTCGAAGGCCTGTGGGCTTGATCTTGGTATCGGACGATATCGCACTAACTAAATCTCTAACCTGAAAGGCAATGGCGTCAAGAGTTGCTCTTGCTAGGTGCTGCTTGGTTGTCCCGCGAGTGATACCTAATATCGTTCCCTTGGCGTCTGGATCCCAGTGGGGTGCGCCAAGGCCAGTTAGCGCGGGGACAAAAACAACACCAGCACTATCTGGCACTTGCAAGGCAAGTTCTTCGATCTCACTCGCAGTCTCCATCAAACCAAGACCATCTCGAAGCCACTGGACCGCGGCACCTGCGACAAACACAGAACCTTCCAGGGCATAAGTTGTGTTTCCATTCGGCTCTTGCCAGGCAATTGTTGTCAGCAGGTTGTTTTTGCTGTGGACAATTGTTGAGCCGGTGTTGGTGAGCATGAAAGCTCCGGTGCCATAGGTGCACTTACTTTCGCCAACTTCAAATGCGGTTTGGCCAAATAGCGCTGCTTGCTGGTCTCCGGCGATTCCTGTGATCGGGAGTTCAAGATTCAAAAAGCTCGCGGGATCCGTGGTTGCTAATTTGCCATAGCTTGGAACGATGGTTGGCAAAGCAGCAGCCGGCACATTGAATATCTCCAGCAACTCATTGCTCCAATTGCCAGTTCGGATATCCATCAGTTGTGTTCTTGAGGCATTACTGGCGTCTGTGATGTGGCTCTTACCGGCTGTCAATCTTGCAACCAGATAGGAATCCACTGTGCCGATTTTTACCTGGCCAGAAAGGACATTGCCCCATATGGTTTTTTCGTTCTGAGATATCCAAAGGAGTTTGCTGCTCGAAAAATATGGATCCAGAATCAGCCCCGAAATGCTATGTATTTTGCCCTCTAACCCTTGGGCCTTGAGGTCTACGACGAGATCAGAAGTTCTTCTGTCTTGCCAGACAATTGCCTTGCGAGGAGATTTAAGTGTTTTGCTATCCCACAGCACAACTGTCTCTCGTTGGTTAGTAATTCCAATTGCAACCAGTGGCTCTGAAGTTTGAGAGATTGCATCGCTAGCTGCCGCCAAGGTGGCCTGCCAAATCTCCTCTGGTTCGTGCTCAACCAAACCTGGGGCAGGGAAGTATTGAAGGAATTCTCGGTACCCTCTGGAAATTACTTTGCCCTTGTCGGAAACAACTTGGACCGTCACACCTGTGGTGCCCGCATCGATAGCCAAGATTGCCATGGCCAAAGGCTAGCAAAGCTTTAGGTGAAGTGAGGTTGATCCAGTGGGCTCTTGCTCTTCTTATCCGGCCACTCAACAATCAGCATCGCAACCACAATCAAAACCCCACCAATCACGGTTCTTGCTGACAAAACTTCTTGCCCAACGGCAACTGCAATCGCAGCAGCGAAAACAATTTCGCCAGTCAATATGATTGCCACCCTAGAGGGGTCCATGATTGATTGCGCCCAAGTCTGAATCAAAAATGCCATGGCTGTTGCGAACACTGCTGTAAATACAACTGTTCCCCACACGAAAGCATTAGGTGGCGGCTGGTACCCGTCTGGTACAGCCCCCAACCAGCAAACAACAGCCCCCGAACCCAATTGAATAACCGTGAGTGGGTAAATGTCTTTGGCATTACTCCAGAAGCTAAGGCCGATGATGTGTCCTGCGAACAGAAGAGCACAGGCAATAAGCCATACCTGACCCGGATCAAAAGAGATTCCGTTGAACGAAATGAAAAGCAAAGCAGTTAGAGCCAGCGTTGTTCCAACAATGACTTTCTTGTCTACTTTCTTCTTGAACACGAACCAGAAAAGTATTGGGGTGAAGACAACATACAAACCAGTCAAGAAGCCGGTGATTGCGGCGGTGGTCAGGTCAAGACCAATTGTTTGGGTGATGTATGCAAGGCCTAGCATCCCGCCAAGAACCGAACCTCGAAAAAGGGTCTGCTTATTGATGGCTGATAAAACTTGAGGGCGGATGGCAATCATTACAAGAGTTGCCAGGGTGAACCTAGTTGCCAAGAAGTCGAAAACGGGCTGGTCGTCTATGGCGTCCTTCATAAGGACAAACCCAGCACCCCAGACAACCGCCACAAAAACCAGCGCAATTACTGCCCAGGTTTTTAGCTTCATAGTCCTCAAAGTTTATCCAAGTTGCTTGGCGGGGCTGAATCTGCCAGCTATCAAGGAATCTGGGCCAAATGTACAAAAAGAGTTTCCCGTTCGTTCACCTTCAGGACAACCCCTGTTTGGGGGGTCGAGTTAACTTGGTGTCTGTCAACCCGACATCTTACGAAAGGTACTACATGTCACGATTAATCAAACTGGCAGCTATTGCTGGAGCTAGCGCTCTAGTTTTGAGTGGCTGTGCAGCTGCATCAAACGAAGAAACTGCTCCAGAATCAACACTTAGCGGCACAATCAGCGGCTCAGGTGCATCTTCCATGGGTAGCGGTCAAGAAGCCTGGATTGCAGAGTTTCAGATTGCTAACCCTAATGTGACCATCAACTACGATCCTTCTGGTTCTGGTGCTGGACGCGAAGCGTTTACTGCCGGAGGAGTTGTCTTCGCTGGAACTGACTCATACTGGAAAGACGAGGAACTTGCTCTAGAGTTCGCTGCTTGTGCTCCAGGAACCAAGCCTTGGGAATTCCCAGTTTGGATTTCTCCAATTGCAGTTATCTTCAACCTTGAAGGTGTCGACAGCTTGAACCTAGACCCAGCAACTGTGGCTGGAATCTTTGCTGGCGAGATCACAATGTGGAATGACGATGCAATCACATCTCAGAACCCAGATCTTGATCTTCCTGAGCTAAGCATCACAGCGGTTCACCGCTCTGATGACTCCGGAACAACCAAGAACTTCACTAACTACCTAGAAAAGACCGCTGAAGCCATTTGGACAGCTGGAACTATTGAGACCTGGCCGACCGAGTACGGTGGCGAGGGCGCAAAGGGAACTTCCGGTGTTGTTGACGCTGTAACCGCAGGTAACGGAACAATTGGTTACGCAGATGCTTCTAAGGCAGGAGACCTAGGAACTGTTGCGATCAAGGTTGGAGACGGCTATGTTTCCTACAGTGCAGAAGCAGCTTCAAAGGTTATCGAAGCTTCATCTCCAGTTGAAGGCAGAGAGTCTTACGACTTGGCTTACAAGATTGCACGTGACACTACCGAGTCAGGGGTATACCCAATCGTTCTAGTGTCATACCTAACTGGTTGCAACGAGTACCTAGATGCAGAAGTCGCCACACTAGTGAAGGCATATGCTTCATACATCATCTCTGAGCAGGGCCAGGCTACCGCGGCATCTGCTGGAGGTACAGCACCGATTAGTGCCAGCTTGCGCGAGAAGGCACAAGCAATTATCGACGCTATCAAGTAGTAATAGAATCAACTCGAAGCCCGGCCCAGCCTTACGGCTGAGCCGGGCTTTGAGCAAAAATCAGTCTTGAATCACCTATTTGCCGAGGAGAATGATGTCATCACAAGCTCCAGTTGTGAAGCGTCGTATTGGTGACCTAGTCTTTTCTAATCTTGCACTGAGCTCAGGTGTCTCAATTCTGGTGATACTCGCCGCTGTTGCCATCTTCTTGTTTGCTGAATCAGTCCCCGCGTTCTTGAGTGAGCAAGACGCTGCCCCAGATGGATTCTTTAGCTATGTGGCGCCATTTCTTTTTGGAACGGTAGTGGCCTCGATTATCGCCCTGCTAATTGCCACCCCATTGGCAATTGGAATTGCACTATACATTTCACACTTTGCACCGAGGCGCGTTTCTCAGGTAATCGGGTACTCCATCGACTTGCTAGCAGCAATTCCATCCGTTGTTTACGGGTTATGGGGGATGCTTGTATTGGCCCCTTTTCTAAACCCCAGCTATCTCTGGCTGAATGAAAACTTGGGCTGGATTCCGTTTTTTGAAGGACCTGTTTCCGCAACCGGCCGAACCATGATGACTGTTGGAATCGTCCTAGCAATCATGATTTTGCCAATCATGGCAGCTCTAATTAGGGAGATTTTTCTCCAAACCCCAAGGCTTCACGAGGAAGCAGCGCTGGCTCTAGGCGCAACCCGTTGGGAAGTTATCAAAATGGCAGTGCTCCCATTCGGGAGAGCGGGAATTATATCTTCGGCAATGCTTGGCCTCGGAAGAGCTCTGGGCGAAACTATGGCGGTAGCACTTGTTTTGTCTGGATCTGGAGTGATTACCTTCGCCCTGCTGACCTCGACAAACCCAAATACAATTGCTGCCAACATCGCTCTCCAGTTCCCAGAATCCTCCGGGACATACACAAGCTTGCTAATTGCCACCGGTTTAGTTCTATTTGGTATCACTATGGCGATCAACATGCTTGCCAGGTGGGTAATTTCTCGTCGCAGTGAATTCTCTGGGGCTAACTAATGAGCGCGATTACAATGACCGCAAACTTCCGAGGCACACGTGGCCTTCCTAAGTGGCTAGCACCAACTATTCTTGCTGTCGCGGGAATTGTCTCGTTTGCAATAAACGCTTCGTTGGCAGGCTCCAACGAAGAATCAACCCAGATTAATTTGTTGTCGGTAGCGCTTTTAGCTGCAATTGTGTTTTCGCTGTCTTTCTATTTGGCTTCAAGGCTTATCGAGGGAAAGAGAAAGTCGGCTGATCGACTTGTAACAATATTGGTTACCAGCGCATTTTCCTTGGCACTTGTGCCGCTTGTATCTTTGGCCTGGACTGTTGTCGAAAAGGGAGCGGCAAGATTCGACTTGGAATTCTTTACTTTCTCAATGCGAAATGTGGTCGGTGAAGGCGGCGGCGCCTTCCATGCAATTGTCGGAACTCTCCAAATAACAGGATTTGCGACTCTTATATCAGTCCCTATCGGGATCATGACAGCCATTTATCTTGTTGAATACGGCCGTGGCCCCTTGGCACGAGCGGTGACATTCTTTGTTGACGTCATGACTGGAATTCCATCCATTGTTGCCGGATTATTTGCTTACGCTGCCTTCGTGGTAATTTTTGGCCCCGGCGTTCGTATGGGAATCGGTGGTGCAATTGCACTGAGTGTTCTGATGATCCCTGTTGTGATTCGTGCAACAGAAGAAATGTTGAAAATCGTTCCAAATGAGCTTCGCGAAGCCTCTTACGCTCTAGGAGTTCCGAAGTGGCTGACTGTCACAAAGGTTGTATTACCCACTGCCCTGGCCGGAATTGCAACAGGTGTGATGATTGCCATTGCCCGAATCATTGGCGAAACTGCCCCGTTGCTGATTATTGCTGGCTTTACCGCCTCTACAAACTTCAACCCCTTTGACGAGCGAATGATGACCTTGCCTGTTTTTGTCTACACTTCTTATGCGAACCAAGGCTCTGATGCTCAGGCGTATATAGATAGAGCCTGGACCGGGGCCCTAGTTTTGATGCTGATCGTGATGCTATTGAACCTCGTTGCCCGCCTAGTCTCCAAATACTTCTCACCGAAGGGATAGAAAAATGTCAATGAGAATAGAGCTCAGCTCTCTGAATGTCTATTACGGTAGCTTCCTTGCCGTAGAAGACATAAACATGACCGTGGAGCCAAACTCCATCACTGCCTTTATTGGCCCCTCTGGATGTGGTAAGTCAACCCTGATTCGGACTCTGAATCGGATGCATGAAGTAATTCCAGGTGCCTACGTCAAGGGTAGTTTGACCATGAACGGTGAGGATATTTACGCACCATCGGTGGATCCAGTAAAGGTTCGTCGTCAAGTAGGAATGGTTTTCCAAAGACCCAACCCTTTTCCCACCATGACAATCAAGGAAAATGTCCTTTCTGGATATCGACTGAACAACAACAAAATGTCTAAATCAGACGCTGATGCAATTGCCGAGAAAGCGCTAAAAGGCGCAAACCTGTGGAACGAAGTTAAGGATCGACTCGACAAACCAGGCTCTAGCCTCTCTGGTGGTCAGCAGCAAAGACTCTGTATCGCGAGAGCAATCGCAGTTGAACCAAACGTGATCTTAATGGATGAGCCAACCAGCGCTCTAGACCCGATCTCCACTGCTGCAATCGAGGATTTAGCTATCGAGCTAAAGGAAAACTTTACCGTTGTCATTGTGACTCACAATATGCAGCAGGCGTCCCGAATTTCCGACATGACAGCGTTTTTCACCATTGCCGACACAGGACTTCCTGGAAAACTGATCGAGTATGACAAGACGGACACGATTTTTTCCAACCCCAAGCAAAAGCAGACAGAAGATTACATCTCCGGAAGATTTGGTTAGAGTCTATCCGAAAGACTCTGGTGCTCAACCGCCACTAGCCTCGGCTTCTTTCCAGCAGTAGTTAGATGTAGCACGACAAATTCTGCTGGCTTCAAACTCTTCGCTTCAAGAATTAACTTTGCTAAAGCCGGTTCCGCGTAACTTGCCAGAACTTCTGTAATTGTTGGAAGAGTTGGTCGGTGCGTGCATAGGACCGAGGAGCGAGCATCAGAGAAAAGCTGCTTGGCAACCTTGGCAGTTCTTGCCGGGCCTTTCGCATTGCCCATTTCTGAAAGCTCTCCTCGCTCGATGAGCTTGTATCGGTGCGCTTTGGCGTAGGGGCCGATTGTGTCGCGGCACCTTCTCCAAGGGCTCGTAAACACCCTTTTTGGCCCGTACGCACTCAATAGCCGAATCAACTCTTTGGCTTGCTTCTTGCCATCCGGGAGCAGGGGTCTCTTCCCATCTTCACCCACGTAGTCAGCTCTCGGGGTGGCGGCAGCGTGCCTGAGAATGATCAACGGCTTGGTCTTGAGCATCCCGCTTTTTCTAAGTTCTAAGAGTTCTTGCAGTAACTCTCGATCGTGCACATAGCTCAGTTTGGAAAAAGCCTCATCTGCCTTTATCCATACCACTTCAGAGATTTCATCGTTGGGTTTGAACTTGGAGCTTGCAAGAGTTTTGTCGCTGACTCTTGCTGCCCAGTAGTGCACAATTTTGTTCCTGGATTTATCGAGTGGGTAGGTCATGGTCTGGAGTGGAACGCCGAGCTTTATCTTTAGCCCAGTTTCTTCTTTTATTTCGCGGACAGCAGTTTCGGCTAGCGTCTCACCGGGGTCTACCTTTCCTTTTGGGAAGGTCCAGTCTTGATACCTAACTCGATGAACAAGTGCTACAAGGAGACTACTTTTTTCCTCGCGCCAACAAACTGCTCCAGCAGCGTAAACATCCACGAAACTAGCTAACCTGACGCGCGGTTATGGAGCGCATGACGGCGTCCTGGAAATCACCTAGGGCAATACCCGAGTCATTGAATTGTTTCCTGTCCCAACTGCCATCGGCACCAAGATCCCAGCCAGCCACATCATCAGCCATTGCTAGCGAGAACATAGTTCGAGTGCGGTCGATATGCTCCGGCTCGATTAGGCGAACTAGCACCTCAACGCGACGATCTAGGTTTCGATGCATCATGTCGGCAGAACCGATGTAGATTTTTGAATCCCCGCCGCCTTCGAACCTAAAAACGCGGCTGTGCTCAAGGTACCGTCCCAAGATTGAACGCACTCTAATGTTTTCGGATAAACCCTTTACCCCCGGCTTCAGAGCACACATTCCTCGAACCAAGACGCGCACTGGAACCCCTGCGCGGGAGGCTCGATAAAGCGAGTCGATAATTCCTTCGTCAACAAGAGCATTGACCTTGATATCAATTCCCGAGGCTTTACCAGCTGCGTGATGTGCAATTTCCTGGTCAATTAGATCGGTTAGACCTTCTCGCACTCCTACAGGAGAAACCAGGAGAGTCTTGAACTTTGCTTCCGGAGCATAACCGGAGAGGTGATTAAACAACTTGGTGAGATCCTCCCCAACTTCTAACCTTGAGGTCAGTAGCCCAAAGTCTTCGTATACCCTTGCTGTTTTCGGGTTGTAGTTTCCGGTTCCGATGTGACAGTAGCGAACTAGCTGGCCAGCTTCTTGCCTAATTACGAGTGCAAGCTTGCAGTGAGTCTTCAAACCAACCATTCCGTAGACAACGTGAACTCCAGCTTGCTCAAGCTTTCTAGCCCAAGTGATGTTGTTCTGCTCATCAAAGCGAGCCTTGATCTCTACTAGAGCCAATACTTGCTTGCCAGCCTGAGCAGCTTGAATCAGAGCGTCAACAACGGGGGAATCACCAGAGGTTCTGTAAAGAGTTTGCTTGATAGCCAATACATCTGGGTCTTGCGCTGCCTGCTCCAGAAATTCCTGCACGCTAGTGGAAAAAGACTCATAGGGGTGATGCACCAAAAGCTCACGCTTTTTTAGAACGCTAAATATGTCTAGCTCTTCGTCATCTCGCGGGCGAAGGTATCTGTTGGTAAGTACCTGGTGTGGCTTATTGCGAAGTTCAGGTCTAGGAAGTGATGCGATGTCCTGCAGCCCGGTTAGATCGAGCGGTGAGGGCAAGGTGTAGACATCTTGATTAGAAATGTCCAACTCTCTAACAAGTAACTCAAGGACTTGGGGGTTCATGTCATCGGCAATTTCAAGTCGAACAGGAGGTCCGAATCTTCTGCGAAGTAACTCTTTTTCCAGAGCTAGTAGAAGGTTTTCTCCTTCATCTTCATCCACATCCAAGTCTTCGTTCCTGGTCACTCGGAAATTGTGGTGCTGAACTACTTCCATTCCAGGGAACAACAAAAATATGAATTCACCGATGACATCCTCGAGCGGAACGTAGCGCACCTCTGAGGTGTCATCTTTGGCTGGAATCAAAACAAATCTCGGAAGTAGTGGAGGCACCTTTACTCTCGCAAAGTGCTCGCCCGGACTTCCGGCCTTCTTTAGAACAACCGCAAGGTTTAGCGAAAGACCTGAGATGTATGGAAACGGATGAGCTGGGTCCACTGCTAGTGGAGTTAGAACTGGAAAAATGTGATCTTCAAAAAAGCTCTGCAGATGCTGCTTTTCATCATCCCTGAGTTCTGGCCAGCGAACCAGGTGAATTCCATTTTTTTCTAGCTCCGGCTCAATCACATCAAGAAACAAGTGTGCGTGGCGAAGTTGCAACTCATGAGCTTCTTTAGAAATGCTGCTGAGCACTTCTTTAGGGGATAAACCCGAAGGACTTCTCACGGCAAGTCCAGTTGCCAGTCGACGCTGAAGACCAGCAACTCGAACCATGAAGAATTCATCCATATTGGAGGCAAAAATGCTTAGGTAATTTACGCGCTCAAGAAGCGGAACCCCGCTGTCCTCTGCCATTTCTAGAACGCGACGGTTAAATGCCAGCCAGCTGAGCTCGCGATCTAGGTAGCGATCGGGCACCAAACCATCGGGTGAGGAGGGCAGGGTAATAGCCATGGTTTCTTCGGACATAAACCAATATTGACACGGCTAGCTGTCCTGTTGGTTAAATCTTTTTGAACTAAGCGTCTACCAGGTCCGAATCTGTTGGGTTAAAGCGGTATCCCACATTTCGAACAGTAGAAATGAGCCCTTCTAGGTCACCCAATTTGGCCCGAAGCCTTCGAATATGGACATCAACTGTTCTACTTCCACCGAAGTAGTCATAACCCCAAACTTCACTCAAAAGCTGATCTCTCGAAAAGACTCTGCCTGGGTGCTGGGCAAGAAATTTCAACAATTCAAATTCTTTATAGGTCAAATCAAGTGGCTTCCCGTGAACTTTTGCCGAGTAGCTTGACTCATCGATTACCACACCCGACGCATTAATTGTGTTGACATCTTTTTCTGCACGATACTTTGCTATTGCTAGTCGAATACGTGCTTCAACTTCCGCTGGACCTGCGGAGTCAAGAATTATGTCATTCGAGCCCCACTCGTGATTCATCGCAGCAAGGCCACCCTCGGCCAAAACAACAATCAGCGGGGTGGAGATTCCGGTTGAGATGAGAACTCGTGCCATGGCTTTTGCTGAAGCAAGGTCTTTTCTAGCATCAAGAAAAACTAGGTCATGTTCTGGGGCATTGACCAGACTCGCGGGTTCTGCGGGTATGTATCTGACACGATGACTCAGAAGCGAGAGGGCAGGCAGGGCAACTTGTTCTGACGCTGAGGTCAAAACCAGTAGCTGTGCCATCTCACACCCCAAATCTTTGTGCCAAGTTTAGCCCGCACGGCAGGTGGCTAAGGCATGATTGAGATATGTCCAAACAGTGGGGTCAAATCCTAAGCATCTGGGTAATTGTTGCCGTGCTAGCTGTTTGGGCAATCGCATCCCAGGTGGCACTTACGGCTCCAGAGTGGTTCGGCACAATCCTTGCCGGCTCGGTTGCTTTGGTCTCGCTGTACCACTTGTTTCGGGCCAAGCCTGAGGGCATTGTTCGCAAGCTCGTGTACGTGGGCGGCGGAAGCTATCTGATTCTGGCCATCGCTACTGCCTACGTGTTTTTGGCAAGTTAGACTAGGAACATGCTTGCACTTGAAATCTTCTTCACAGGACTGTTGGTACTGGCATCTTTGGCCATAGGTTCAGTTTCTATTTTGGTTCTTTACAAATTATTTAAAGGACAAAAATAGTTGTTGGTTGTGCCAGAGGGCTTACCCCTGGAACTAACCCCCTTCGCATTCCTGGTAGGAAAGTGGTCCGGTTCGGGAGTAATCTCCTACTCTCACAACTCTGACAAAGCTGACCAGGAATTTACTCAATCTGTGGAGTTTTCCTTCGACAATCAATCTGTTTTGGGGTATGTCTCAAAATCCACCTTGAGCGATGGAACATCACTACCAACCGAAGTTGGTTTTTGGCGACTAGCAAAGACTTCAGAGTCTTCTGATCACGGACCAGGCCTTCTTCCAGGAACTGGCACCAAATCCATCACCACGCACGAGCAACTCGAGACTCTTCGAAACAAAGACGGTGGCTTCGACATCGAAGCATCGATTTTGCACCCGAGTGGCATCAGCGAGCTATATATCGGTCAAATCAAAGGCGCTCGAGTAGACCTTGCAACCGATGCGGTCTTGAGATCACAGTCATCGAAAGATTATCGAGCTGCAACTCGCATGTTCGGTCTAGTCGAAGGTGCGCTGCTATGGGTTTGGGATATCGCCGCTCTTGGAAACCCAATGGCATCTCATGCTTCCGCCAGACTCGAAAGGGCCCAGTAGTTGCAAGTAAAACAGCACTATGGCAATCCAATGATTGAGCAGCGCAGCCTGTTCGAAGGTGATTCGTTGTGCCTAATGGATCCAGTCGGGATCATTTGCGTTTCTGGTGTTGATCGATTGACCTGGTTACATTCGCTACTTAGTCAAAACCTAAAGAACCTAAAACCCGGCGAATCCGCCGAAGCATTGCTTCTTGACCCACAGGGTCACATCGAACAACTGATCAAGATTATTGATGACGGCGAAACCAGTTGGTTAATGGTGAATCAAGAAAACACTGAAGCACTGTTTTCCTGGCTTAGCAAGATGGTGTTTCGAATGAAAGTGCAACTAACTGATCGCTCCGCTGATTTTGCACTTGTGGGGACCACAAAGCCAAAGCCAGAGCTGGCCTTTGTTTCTAATTCTCAACCTCTGGTGTGGAACGATGGATGGCCAGGCGTCACTCCCGGCGGGTATCGATACTCGACTAGGGAAGTGAACTACTCATGGTTCGAATATCTTGTTGAAGCCAGCCAGCTAGATGATTTATTGGCTAAGGCTAGCCTTGCCGGAACCATGGCTGCTGATGCACTTCGTGTAGCGGCAGGACGCCCGCTTGCCGCATCGGAGATTGACGATAAGTCACTTCCGCATGAGTTGGATTTGTTAGCAACCGCTGTGCACTTGTCTAAGGGTTGTTATCGAGGTCAAGAATCAGTAGCTAAAGTTCACAACCTAGGTCACCCTCCAAGGAGACTAACTTTCTTGCACCTGGACGGCTCGGAGCATTCACTGCCAGATGTTGGCGATGAGGTCAGAGTATCCGGCCAAGACAAAGTTGTTGGAAAGATAACGTCTGCCGCGCAGCATTTTGAAATGGGCCCCATAGCCTTGGCGGTTATCTCTCGTTCGGTAGCGGAAGATGCTTCGCTAGAAGTTAGCTCCAGCGGGGGATTAATTGCGGCCACTCAGGAGATCATTGTTCCGCAGTCAGCCGGCAAGATGATTGAGGTTCCAAAACTTCCTCGCCTCAAACTAGGTGGCGCAAGCAAAGCGCCTAAACTTAGATAATAATGACTACTCAACACACACTCATACTTCTTCGCCACGGCAACAGCACCTGGAATCAGAAGAACCTATTCACCGGCTGGGTAGATGTTGACCTCAGTGACCAGGGCAGGCAAGAAGCCAAAAGGGCAGGAGAGCTATTAGCCGAATCGGGTCTAGAACCAGACCTTCTTTATACCTCCTTATTGAAGCGTGCCATCAACACCGCAAACATTGCTTTAGATACCGCCGATCGAGGCTGGATTGACGTTAAGCGCTCTTGGAGACTAAATGAGCGACACTACGGAGCCTTGCAGGGCAAAGACAAGGCTCAGACTCTGGAAGCTTATGGCCCTGAGCAATTCCAGCTGTGGCGCAGAAGCTTTGATGTTCCTCCACCGCCAATAGAGGATGGGGACCAGTACTCTCAGTCCGGCGATAAGCGTTACAAAGATTTAGGGAGCGATCTTCCTCGCACCGAATGCCTCAAAGACGTCTTGGTTAGATTTCTTCCAATTTGGGAAGAAATCAAAGTAGATCTTGCTACCGGTAAAACCGTGTTGGTTACCGCTCATGGAAACTCACTCCGTGCATTTGTGAAGCTACTTGATGGCGTTTCCGACGAAGACATTGCAGAGCTAAACATTCCAACCGGCATGCCTTTGCTGTACAAGCTGAATTCAAACTTCGAGCCCATGGTTAAAGGTGGAGAGTATCTAGACCCCGCAGCTGCAGCTGCCGGTCAGGCCGCTGTTGCTAATCAAGGAAAAAAGTAAAAAGTACTATTCGGTTTCGTGCCACTCGCCGGTAGTTAGGTAAGTGACCTTGCTCGAGATGTCTACGACGTGGTCGGCAAAACGTTCGAAGTAACGGCTCGCTAATGTCACGTCTACTGTAAACATTGCGTTTTCTTTCCAGTTGTCTGCCAAAACGACATCGAAGACACTGCGGTGCAGTTCGTCAACTCTCTCATCTTCGGCTTGAATAGCTCTAGCTAAGTCAACGTCGGCATTTTTCAAGACCTCAGTTAGCTTGTTGGCTAGTTGGATGTCTAGCGCACCCATCTCTTCGAATGTCTTTCGCAAAGAGTCTGGAACCGCGGAACCTGGATAGCGATACCTTGCGATAGAGGCAATGTGGCTTGCCAACGCACCCATGCGCTCAAGGCTCGCACTGATCCTAAGCGCAGAAACCAAAACTCTAAGGTCCCTGGCAACCGGAGACTGTAGTGCCAAAATTCGGATCACGAGTTCATCGAGGGCTAGCGCCTGTTCCTCATTGGAATCCGATAGAGCCAATGCTTCATCAGCTTGGGTGACGTCATTGGTCAAGAAAGCCTGAGTGGCTTTTTGAATGATTACGGCTACCGACTGAGAAATCTCAACCAGGCGCTCCTGAACCTCTTGGAGTTCGCTTTGAAATACCTGGCGCATGGTTAGTTCCCTTCTTGGCTTTACTTGATGAATATCCCACTCGTTGGTTAACGAGAGCCATATAAACACCAAACCCAATTCAAAATTACCGCTATTTCCTATGTTTTTGGCACTTTGAGGGCTTTCGTGGGTCATATGGTTAACATTGTGAACAGTTTTGATGTAGTGACAATCATGCTTAGTGGAGTCTTGGCTCTGGTGATTGGGTTAGTTATTGGCTGGTTCCTCGGAAGACAAAACAAGAGCGTTAGCGAATCTGAACCAGACTCATTCCCGGACCTAGTGGGCGACGTTTTAGAACTAATGGGTTCAGTGGGAATCGTTGTAGATGGATCGAGCAAAGTTGTTGGCACTAACAGCTGGGCCGAATCATTCGGTTTGGTTGCGCGTGGCTTCTTGGTTCATTCAGAACTAGTTGACTTAGTGAAGCGGGCCAGATCGGGATCGGAAATTGAATCGTTCGAGGGAATTTTGCGCGTTGGACTAGCACAGGAAAAAGTTTCGGTATCTGCCAAGTCCAAGTTGGTCGAAGGTGACTATGTGGTTCTCGTTCTAGAGGACAGAACCAGTGACATCAGGCTGGATAAGACCAGACGAGACTTTATTGAGAACATTTCCCATGAGCTAAAAACGCCAATTGGTGCCATCGCTCTGCTGTCAGAAGCAATCCAAGAAGCGGGAGATGACCGAGCTGCTGTATCAAAATTCGCAGCCAGTTTAAATAAAGAATCCAGCAGACTCACATTCTTGGTTCAGGACATCATCAAACTTTCCAGGCTTCAGTCTGAAGAGGTAATTGCTGACGCCGAGCTCATTGACCTCAATGAGGTGGTTGCTGATGCAATTGATCGCAACGAACAACTTGCGGCAAACCGAAAAATTCGATTGGTTTCTGAGCAGGCGCCGAAGCTGGAAGTTTTTGGCAATAAAGAAATGCTAATTACCGCAGTGAAGAATCTTGTTGAAAACGCCATCAGCTACTCAGAACCTGGAACCAGTGTTGGAATTGGTTGCAGCGCCAAGGAATCTATTGCTGAGATTACTGTCACTGACTCGGGTGCTGGGATTTCCCCAGAGAACCAGGAGCGAATCTTTGAGCGTTTCTATAGAGCCGATCCATCGAGATCTAGAGAAACCGGTGGTACTGGTCTTGGTCTTAGCATCGTGAAGCACGTCGCCAAGACTCACCGCGGGGAAATCAAGCTGTTCTCCCAGGTGGGTGTGGGATCTACCTTTACCCTTCGAGTTCCGCTGGCAACAGCCTCGGATCCGTCTACCGGAACCATCGACCTAGTTAGGGAAGGAAAGTAATGGCCAAAGTCTTGGTTGTTGAAGATGAGCAGTCCCTTCGGGAGGCACTGGTGTTTTTCCTCGAAAAAGAGGGCCACGATGTATCGGTCGCAGTAGATGGCGAAGAAGCAATAGAAGTCTTTGAGAAATCAGGCGCTGACATAATCTTGCTCGATCTCATGCTTCCAAAAATTGATGGCAACCAAGTTTGTAAACAGATCAGACAAAGTTCCAATGTTCCTATCATCATGCTCACAGCCAAAGACTCTGAAATTGACAAGATTGTTGGTCTTGAAATCGGAGCAGACGATTACATCACTAAGCCTTACTCAACCAGGGAACTTCTTGCCCGAATCAAGGCAGTTCTGAGAAGACAGGTGGAGCCTCCGCTTACAATTGGGTCGGTGTTGACTGCCGGTGAGCTTCGCTTGGATTCGGATCGTCACGTCGTGACGCTAAATGGAAATGCGCTAACTTTGCCGCTAAAAGAATTTGAATTATTAGAACTACTGATGGAGAACGTTAATCGTGTTCTGACCCGAGGTCAGATTATTGATCGCGTCTGGGGGTCAAATTACTTTGGTGACACGAAGACCTTGGATGTCCACATCAAGAGACTGCGCTCAAAAGTTGAAGAAGATCCTGCTAGACCGAAGTACATTCAGACCGTTCGAGGCTTGGGTTACAAGCTCGAAGTTTAGTTCTCTTCGGTCTCTTCAGGCTGCTGTGCTTCTAGCTGCTCAATTAGCATTTGGTATTCAGCTAGGGTTCCATCCAAAACTGGCACTTGGATAATTCCGCTGATACTCTCGCTCTCCAGCAAGAAAAATTTTGCAGTTTGACCTGGCACCTCAACAACCGGTAGCTCGAGCGCGGGGTTTCCGTTATAGCCAAAGTCAATTTTGGATCCCGCTGGAACATCAAAGAAGACATCTGTTCGCTCATCGGTTGCTGGGTCCACATACTGAAGTTTTACCTTCAAGTCTTTAGTTCCCGTGCTCACTAAGGAGCCAATCAAGAAGCCTCGACCACTATCACCCACCAGGTAGATAAAGTTGCGGGCCTTCACAGATTCAAGGTCAATTTGCTGGCCGTCGCTAGGAGAGTATGGGTCCAAAGAAGCCACGTTGCCGGTCAGGCTGCAGGCGCTCAAGCTCAGAGTCATGGCTGTGGCTGCCAAAGCGATTGTGATCCGACGAACTAGCAATGATCCTCCTAATTGGGCATTAGTTACTACTTTACGGCAGTAATAAAGGACCTAGCTGTGGTAAAATAGTGGTTTCTGAAGGGAATCCAACACATGAAGTTCGAGGTTGGCGAAACCGTCGTTTATCCACATCACGGCGCAGCAAAAATCGTAGAAGTTAAAAACCGAAACATCCGTGGCGCTACCCAAAAGTACCTTCAGCTGAAGGTTGCCCAGGGTGACCTAACAATCTGGGTCCCAGCCGCCAATGTTGAGATGGTGGGTGTTCGCGATGTAATCGACCGCAAGGGTGTTCAGCAGGTTTTCGATGTGTTGCGCGCTGAGTTCATTGAAGAGCCAACCAACTGGTCCAGAAGATACAAGGCCAACCTAGAAAAGCTAGCTTCCGGTGACGTAGTCAAGGTTTCAGAGGTTGTAAGAGATCTATGGAGAAGAGACCAGGACCGCGGACTCTCTGCTGGTGAAAAGCGCATGCTTGCTAAGGCCCGTCAGATTCTAGTTTCAGAGCTAGCTCTTGCTAAAAAGACCGACGAAGAAAAAGCCGGTGTCTTGCTAGATCAAGTTCTGGCTTCCTAGGAAAGCCCAGAACGATGACCCAACGCTCAGTAGCGGTGGTGCTACTAGCTGCAGGTAAGGGTGAGCGCCTAGGTGCTAAAGCCCCTAAAGCATTCGTTGAACTAGCCGGAAAATCACTTCTCGAACACAGCGTCTTCCGCGCGCTCGCAGCCGAAAACCTCAAGCAGTTAATTATTGCTGTCCCAGAATCTCACCTAACCCAGACTCTTGATTTTGAAAAACAGCTTTCTAACCAAGGTGTAGATATTCGAGTTGTTGTCGGCGGCGCCACCAGGCAGCAATCTGTTTCTGAGTCTTTGGCGGTTCTTGGAGGCGGAATAGACATTGTCTTGGTTCACGACTCTGCCAGATCACTAGCTTCTACTGATTTGTTTAATCGAGTAGCGCAATCGGTTTTTGAAAACCAGATTGGCGTGATTCCAGCACTGCACGTTGCGGACACTATAAAGAGGTACAAAGGCGACGTTATTCAAGAAACTATTGAGCGATCAGATCTGGTTCGTGCCCAGACACCACAGGGATTCCCAGCCAGTGTTTTGGTTGCAGCGCACGTTGGTGCAACGCAAGAATTTACTGATGATGCCGCACTTATTCAATCAATTGGCGGCACCGTCATGATGATCCCAGGCGAAGAGCAAGCCATGAAGATCACCACAGCCGAGGATTTCGAGCGAGCACAAACTTACCTTCTAGCTCACGCCAGAACCGGCATTGGTTCGGATGCCCATCGCTACAGCGAAGACAAGACCAAGACTCTCTATCTTGGAGGTTTGGAGTGGCCAGGGGAGCTAGCCCTTGAAGGTCACAGCGATGGCGATGTCATTTCTCATGCGATTGTTGACTCACTTTTGTCGGCTGCAAACCTTGGCGACATAGGGTCAAATTTTGGAGTAGACCGTCCTGAATATTCAGGCGCTTCAGGTGAAGTTTTCCTGAAGGCGACACTTGAGTTATTGAAAGATCAAGATTTTGAGCCAGTGAATGTTTCCGTGCAGCTAATTGGAAATCGACCGAAGCTTGCACCAAGAAGATTGGAAGTTGAAACTCATCTTGGGGCCATTATTGGCGCGCCGGTGAGCGTTTCGGCTACCACCACCGATGGCATGGGATTTTTAGGAAGCGACGAGGGGCTGGCGGCTGTGGCCACCAGTTTGGTGCGAAAGGTAGGCTTGGGCTCGTGAACCTGAAGCTCTTTGATTCCAAAACCCAGTCTCTAAAGGACTTCGTGCCTTTAGAAAAGGGCAAGGTAGGAATCTACCTATGCGGACCAACGGTCCAGTCGATGCCTCATCTAGGTCACTTGCGTTCAGCCCTTGTTTACGATCAGCTAGTTCGCTGGTTCCAAACTCTTGGCAACGATGTCACGCTCATTCGAAATGTGACAGATATTGATGACAAGGTTTTGGATAACGCCAAGGCTGAAAAAAGATCCTGGTGGGGTCTAGCTTTTGAATGCGAACAGGCCTTCGCTAGCGCCTATCGCAAAATCAACATCGGAACCCCGAGCTATGAACCAAGAGCAACGGGCAACATCATGGAAATGATTGAGCTAATTCAGTTGCTAATTTCCAAGGGTCACGCTTACCAGGTCGAGAACTCAGCTGATGTTTTCTTTAGCGCCAGTAGCTGGAAAAGCTATGGCGAGCTTACGAATCAAGACAAAGATGACCTAATTGCAGACGCTGAAGCCGATTCGAGAGGCAAGAAAGACCCTAGGGATTTTGCTCTTTGGAAAGCCCATAAAGACACTGAGCCACTGGATGCTTCCTGGGATTCACCGTTTGGAAGAGGCAGACCCGGCTGGCACATCGAATGCTCCGCAATGAGCGTGAAATACCTAGGCACTCAATTTGATATTCACGGCGGCGGTTTGGACCTTCGTTTTCCTCACCACGAAAATGAGCTTGCTCAATCCCGCGCTGCAGGACACGAGTTCGCGAACTACTGGCTCCACAATGGCCTCGTAAACGTCGCTGGCGCAAAAATGAGTAAGTCTGCCGGTAATTCGATTTTGGTAAGCGATGTACTAACTGACTCCAACGCTTTAGCGCTTCGTTACTACCTAGGTTCGGCCCACTACCGATCTGTTTTGGATTACAACGAAGGCGTTATTCAAGAAGCTGAAGCTGCAATCGAAAGAATTGCTTCGTTCTTGCAACGTGCGGGACGCAAACTAGCTGAGAGCAAAACCATTGATGGCTCTACCTGGGCAGCTAGCTCGCTACCCAAGAAGTTTATTGATGCCATGAATGACGATCTCAACATGCCATCAGCCCTTGCGGTGCTGCACGAAACTGTGAGAGCTGGTAACTCTGCTTTGGA
>Ga0207909_1000265_pt1 | contig 19277 bp, 18 predicted proteins | sample LakMenEpi05May10_FD_150672 | JGI IMG/M metagenome (GOLD analysis project Ga0207909, IMG submission 150672) | Freshwater microbial communities from Lake Mendota, WI - 05MAY2010 deep hole epilimnion (SPAdes) | ecosystem: Environmental > Aquatic > Freshwater > Lake > Epilimnion/Euphotic zone ...
TGGCAATGTCAAATGACGTTCGTGTTATTTTAGTAAAGTTAGCTGATCGTCTTCATAATATGCAAACGTTAGATGTTTTAAGACCTGAAAAACAAAAACGTATCGCGCAAGAAACTCATGATATTTATGCACCTATTGCAAATCGATTAGGTTTAAATGCCATTTATCAAGAGCTTGAAGATTTAAGTTTTAAACACCTCTACCCCATGCGCTATCGTGCGATTCAAAAAGCTATGAAAGCTTCTCGAGGCAATCGTCGCGAAGTCGTTGAGAAAATTACGGCAGCTATCCAACAAAAATTAACTGAGATGAAAATGGATGCAGAAGTCTCAGGGCGAGAAAAAAATACTTATAGTATTTATAAAAAGATGAGCGAAAAAAGCATGTCTTTTGCACAAATCAACGACATCTATGCCTTTAGGATTATTGTGAAAGAAGCGAATGATGCTTATTCTGCATTAGGCGCATTACATAGCTTATATAAACCTCTTCCAGGGAAATTCAAAGATTACATTGCCATTCCAAAAGCTAATGGTTATCAATCTCTTCATACAAGTTTATTTGGACCTTTCGGCACCCCCATTGAAGTGCAAATTCGCAGTGAAAAAATGCACAAACTTGCAGAAGCAGGCGTCGCGGCACATTGGCTTTATAAAACGAAAGACGCACACCTTACTGAACTTCAACAACAAACACATCAATGGTTAAAACGTCTTCTAGAAATTCAATCAGATAGTGCTGATTCACTGGAATTCTTAGAGCATTTAAAAGTTGATCTTTTCCCTGACGAAGTTTATGTGTTCACCCCCAAAGGAAAAATTCTAGCATTGCCAAAAGGTTCAACAGCAGTTGACTTTGCATACGCGGTGCATAGTGATGTAGGTAATTGTTGCGTGGCTGCAAAATACAATCAAGAACTTGTCCCTCTTCGTGCCGAAGTCCATAACGGCGATCACATAGAAATTATTACAGCCCCTCTAGCTAAACCTAATCCTGCATGGCTTAATTTTGTGATTACAGGAAAAGCAAGATCACACATTAGACAATATTTAAAATCGATTGAATCAGAAGAGTCTTCGAGACTTGGGGAAGGTATGCTTAATCAAGCACTCAAGGCGCTTCATATTAGCCCGTCATCGATCAAAGAATCTCATTGGAAAAAATTAATCAGTGATTATGGCGTTAAAACCAAAGAAGAGATTTTGGCTGAAATTGGTTTAGGAAAGCGTATGAACGTGATGGTGGCTCATCAATTGATTAGTTTTATGGATGGGGTGAGCCATGTTAAAGGCAAACATAAGCAATTGGACGTCATCACCATTAAAGGTTCTGAGAGTATGGCGATTCAATTGGCAATATGTTGTCATCCAATTCCAGGCGATCCTATTTTAGGATTTATTAACAAAGACAAAGGGCTTGTTGTTCACACGCATGATTGCTTAGCGATTCGTAAATTCAAACTTGATCCTGATAAATGGCTTGATGTTGAATGGGATCCAAATCCAGATCGATTATTTAAAGTCAATTTACAAATTATGGTATTAAATGAGCGCGGCATGCTCGCTAAAATTTCATCCGTGATTGCAGAATCAGATTCAAATATCGATAATGTGAATGTTGAAGAATCCGATGGTGGACACTTTGTAAATGTTAACTTTATTGTGCAGGTTCACAACCGTATTCATTTGGCAGATCTCATGCGAAACTTAAGAAAGATTAGTGATATTTCTAGAATTAGCCGCGTCAAGATGAAAACCTTTTAAGCAACTTATTAAAAAAGAAAGACTTAAGAAATGACAAAAGAAATTATTCAAACTACAAATGCCCCAGAGGCGATTGGTACATATTCTCAAGCTGTCAAAACAGGCAATACTATCTACTTGTCAGGGCAAATTGCACTCGATCCCCAGTCTATGAAGTTAGTTGAGGGCATTGAGGCACAAATTCATCAGGTGTTTAAGAATTTAAAATCAGTCGTTGAAGCTTCTGATGCTCAATTAAGTGACATCGTTAAAATAAATATATATTTAACAGATTTGTCGCATTTTGCTTTGGTCAATACCATCATGGGCGAATATTTTACGAAACCCTACCCAGCAAGAGCTGCGGTAGGTGTTGCATCGCTTCCTAGAAATGCACTTATTGAAGCTGATGGTGTTGTTGTTATTTAAATTATTTCTATTTAAGAGTATTTCAATCTGACTTCTCTAGCCGAGCTTAAGCTTTTTACCCCTTCAGTATTAAATAAGCTCAAAAAATTGGGCGTTGAAGATGTATTTAGTTTAGCTATGTATCTTCCAATTCGTTATATCGATGAAACTATCGTGACACCTATTCGTAATATTCAAATGGGTGAGCTATCTCAAATAGAAGCAGAAGTCATCAGAGCTGAAATTGTTTATAAGCCCAAAAAAATGCTTATCGTACAAGTTAAAGATGCATCTGGTAGTTTGCAGCTTAGATTTTTACATTTTTATCCGAGCCAAATGAAAATGTTTGAAGCGGGTAATCGCATTCGTATTTTAGGAGAGGCTCGACATAATTTATTTGCATTCGAGATGATTCATCCACAATGTAAATTAATCAGAGACAGCGATGTCTTGCCTCAGTCATTAACGCCTATTTATTCATTAGTTGCAGGTGTGGGACAAAAAACAGTCAAAGATGCGATTGATAAGTTGTTTCATCACTTTGATTTAAAAACTTATTTAAAAGATTTATTTTTACCATCCATTTATGAGAAATTACACTTACCAAATCTTTATGAAAGTTTAGAATGTATTCACCATCCAAAAGATTTTAAAGAAGTTGTAAGCCATGAGGCTTTTACAAGCAAGCCTTATCAAAGAATTATCTTTGATGAATTTTTAGCGCAACAATTATCATTAAGATCTAATTATTTGATAAGACGAGCACTTTCAGCTATGCCATTAAAAGCCAAAAATAAACTCACAACTATTTTTATGGATAAGCTCGAATTTGATTTAACTGATGCGCAGAAAAAAGTCATTCAAGAAATTAAAAATGATCTTGAAAGAAATTATCCGATGCAAAGGCTATTACAGGGTGACGTAGGCAGTGGTAAAACAGTAGTAGCAACAATCGCTGCTCTTCAAGTTATTGAGAATGGAAGTCAGGTTGCTTTTATGGCGCCTACTGAAATTTTAGCGGAACAACACTATCGTAAACTTCACGAGTGGCTTACTCCTTTAGATATTGAGGTCGCATGGCTAACAGGCAGTCAGTCCAAAAAAGATCGTGAGATTTCATTAAAAATGACGCAATCCGGTGAAGCGCATATTGTAGTGGGCACGCATGCACTTTTTCAAGAGCACGTCATCTTTAATAAATTAGGTTTAAGTATTATTGATGAACAGCATCGATTTGGTGTTGAGCAAAGATTGGCGTTACGAAAAAAAGGTCAATTAGATAAAGCAAATGAACCTCATCAATTGATGATGAGTGCTACACCAATTCCTAGAACACTTTCTATGAGTTATTTTGCAGATCTTGATGTGTCTATTATTGATGAATTGCCTAAAGGCCGAGAAGCGATTGTGACAAAACTTTTTTCAGAAGATCGACGCGATGAAATTTTAAAAAGAGTGCATGAGGTATGTCATACAGGCGCTCAAGTTTACTGGGTATGCCCTTTGATTGAAGAAAGTGAAGTATTGCAACTTCAAACCGCAGAAGAAACATATTTAAATATGCAGTCTCATTTTCAAGATTTAAAAGTGGGCCTGGTCCACGGGCGAATGAAGTCATCAGAAAAACAAAAAGTCATGTCTGATTTTGTGAAGGGCGATATTCAATTATTGGTAGCGACTACAGTGATTGAAGTAGGTGTTGATGTGCCCAATGCCACATTAATGGTGATTGAAAACGCAGAGCGCATGGGTCTTTCGCAATTACATCAGCTTCGAGGTCGTGTGGGACGTGGCTCACTAAAAAGTACATGTATATTATTATTTCAAAAAAAATTATCAGAGCTTGCACGACAAAGACTTAAAGTGATTTTTGAAAATACGGATGGATTCATCATTGCCCAAGAAGATTTAAATATAAGAGGGCCTGGAGAGTTTTTAGGGGTGCGTCAAAGTGGCGTGCCTATGTTACGTATTGCAAATCTTAATCGTGATTTTAAATTATTAGAAGAAGCCAAAACGATGGCTGATCAATTATTAGAAGATTATCCAGAGGCATCTCATCTTCATTTAAAGCGCTGGCTGAGTCATGCGAATGAAAGGGTGAAGGTATAAAATGGTTTGGTTAAAATCACCCACAGTTGAAGGTAACGAATTTTCATGGTTGACAGAAGAAGGTTCTTTAACAGAACGATTACAAAAAGAATTTAATGATGTCAAAGTTGATGTCGTTTATGAAGGTGCAGCTTTAGAAAAAACAACAGATTATATTCGTGAAGTATTAATCAAAAGTCATGGTGAACCTATGATTTTTGCAAGAACACAATTAAAAGTAAGTCATCTCGGTGATGCCTGGATATGTTTAAAAACACTTGGCCAACAATCACTTGCTAATATTTTATTCAAAGACTCTGATATTTCTAGACTTTCACTTTTATATCGAATCTGTGAGCCAGGAGATATTTTATATACATATATAAAATCGCTTGGATATGTTGATAAAGAGATTTTATGGGTGCGCCAAGCAGAATGGGAAAGGCACGGAAAGAGTATTTTGCTAACCGAAGTATTTTTACCAAATCTTTTCAATCAACTATGAAGTTGATGTGAGTCTAATGATTTAAGTTATAATTTTTCTTTAAATTTTTTCAAAGTATTTTTCCAAAAATCGTGAGCTTGTCTAGAAAACTCCCTTTTTATTTTGATTTGCCCAAAGCTATTGCGATTTCAATGGCGATTCATATCATTTTAATGATAGGTTTGCCTGAACTTAATAAACCACTATTAATACCTCAAGAGATGAGCGTGACAATTTCAAGTTCACCTATCCAAAAACCAATCGAAAAAATTGAAACGCCTGAGCCCGTTAAAAAAGTTGAGCCTATTCAGAAAAAAATTACACCGATCATCGATAAAAATGCAATATCAGTTGCGCAACCAACACCGAAAGAAGTGGCTCCAGCTCCACCAGCAGAAACTGTTTCAAAAATACCTAATATTGTGCCTCAAGAGCAATTAACTCAGCATTTAGAAAGTTATAGTAGCCTTCTTGCAAATGCGATAGCAAAATATAAGCAATACCCTAAAATCGCTCAAATGCGCGGCTGGCAAGGGACCGTCATTGCAGACCTTGAGATTGATAGCAAAGGCACTGTGATTAGTATTAAGATTAAAAAAAGTAGTACATATGAAGTTTTAGATAATGAAGCACTCGAGATGATTAGAAAGGCTTCCCCATTTCCAGCGCCACCCGAAAGTCTCCGGGGCAAAAATTTTAACGTGCTTGTCCCTATTTCATTCAAACTCGAATAGTCGGATTAAATTTAGAGATGCATCTTTATATTCGTCTTATGCGTCTTGATAAACCCATTGGTATTTTTTTATTGCTATGGCCAACTTTATGGGGGCTTTTCATTGCTGCAGATGGGCATCCAAGTATTCAACACCTCATTATTTTTATTTTAGGCACAGTATTTATGCGTTCAGCTGGCTGTGTAGCCAATGATATTCTGGATCGTAGATTTGATTCTTCAGTTACACGAACAAAGTTACGCCCACTCGCTAATCAATCAATCCCAGTTAAAAATGCATTTTTTTTATTGATCACTTTGTTATTAGGTGCGTTCATATGCGTTTTATTTTTAAATGAAAATGCATTTTACTTTTCATTAGTCGCTCTATTTTTGGCGCTCACTTATCCATTAACAAAAAGATTTTTTGTGATGCCACAAGCCTATTTGGGTTTAAGTTTTGGTATGGGCATTCCTATGGCTTTTGTTGCAAATAATATTTCCTTATCTTTGACAGCATGGTTGCTATTTTTAGCCAATGTATTTTGGGCGATTGCTTACGACACGCTTTATGCAGTGACGGATAAAAATGACGATTTAAAAATTGGCATTCGTTCTTCAGCTATTTGGTTTGGGAATTATTTGAAAGAAGCCATCATGTTCTGTTATACCTGTATGATGGGATGCTTGATTTGGGTGGGGCAGTTAGAAAATTTTGGCTGGCCTTTTTATGGGTTTTTGATGGTGAGCCTCATTTTTATTGGGCTTCTTTATCGTCAAATCCTGACACTTAATCCAAAAGCCTGTTTTGATGCATTTTTAAGCAATAACTATCTAGGTGCGTTTGTCTTTTTAGGGATATTTTTTCACTATCTTCATGTGAACTAAATCATTAATAAAATTGACAAAACAGGCACTTTTGGCATAGAATTCACCTCTTTTTTTAAATTTATAGCGCAAAAGTTGGTATTGAAATGAAGACATTTTCAGCAAAATCCCATGAAGTAAAACACGATTGGTTCGTTGTAGACGGAACTGACGCAGTATTGGGTAGATTAGCAAGTGCGATTGCACATCGATTACGTGGCAAACATAAAGCCATTTATACGCCGCACGTAGATACGGGTGATTACATTGTTGTGATCAACGCGGAAAAGATTAAAGTAACGGGTAATAAAGGTGACGGAAAACTTTACCATCGCCATTCAGGTTATCCAGGCGGCATTTCAACAACGAACTTCTCTAAGATGCAAGACCGTTTTCCAGGCCGCGCTTTAGAAAAGGCAGTGAAAGGAATGTTACCAAAAGGACCTTTGGGTTATGCCATGATTAAAAAGATGAAAGTCTATACAGGCCCAACCCATGATCATGTGGCACAACAACCACAACCATTAAGCATATAGTTAAGGAAACACTATGATAGGTAAATACAATTACGGAACAGGTCGCAGAAAGAGCTCAGTAGCTCGCGTGTTCATGAAGCCAGGTAAAGGCGTAATCACTGTGAACGACAAACCTGCGGATGAATATTTTTCACGTTATACCTCCCGTATGATTTTTCGCCAACCACTCGACTTAACCAACACGTTAAGCACATTTGATATCAATGTGAACGTTATTGGTGGCGGTGAATCTGGTCAAGCAGGCGCCGTGCGTCATGGCATTACACGTGCATTGATTGACTATGATACAAATTTAAAAAGCACGCTTTCACAAGCTGGTTTTGTAACACGTGATGCACGCGAAGTTGAGCGTAAAAAAGTGGGTCTTCGAAAAGCTCGTAGACGTAAACAATTCTCGAAACGTTAATTGTTTCAAGTTCCAAAGAGCAAAAAGGCCGCTTTCAAGCGGCTTTTTTGTTATATAGAGTTAAATAAATTTTGTTAGTATGGTTTTTAAGGATTAAAACTTCTTTTAAATTAAAGGTGCCAAGTGATGAGTAATAAGTCCAAGATTAAAGTAGGTGTGGTCGGTGCGACTGGTTATACCGGCGTTGAGCTATTAAGAATTCTAGTTAAACATCCTCATGTGACGATTCAGGCTGTGACATCTAGAGCAGAGGCTGGTTTATCGATTGCTAACTTATTTCCAAGCTTGAGAGGTCTCATTGATCTTAAATTTGAAGATCCGAAGGCAGCTAATTTAACGAATTGTGACCTCGTTTTTTTTGCAACGCCTAATGGTATTGCCATGCAAGAAGTACCAGCACTTCTTAAAGCTGGGGTAAAAGTGATCGATTTGGCAGCTGATTTTAGGCTAAAAGACGCTAACGTCTGGGAAAAGTGGTATAAAATGCCGCATTCATGTAGCGATCTACTTAAAGAAGCTGTTTACGGCCTACCGGAGATGAATAGAGAAAAGATTAAAAAGGCATCACTTGTGGCTAATCCTGGCTGTTATCCCACAGCCATTCAATTGGGATTTATCCCATTAATTGAATCAGGCGTGATTGATCTTGATGATTTAATTGCAGATGCGAAATCAGGCGTATCTGGAGCTGGCAGAAAAGCTGAAGTCCATGCATTGATGGCGGAAGCTTCTGATAACTTTAAGGCATACGGAGTAGAGGGGCATAGACATTTACCCGAAATCACGCAAGGACTCAGCAGTGTTGCGAATCAAGCAGTGCATTTAACTTTTGTACCTCATTTAACGCCTATGATTAGAGGTATTCACGCGACACTTTATGCAACGCTTACTAAAAAAACAGATATACAAGCACTTTTTGAATCAAGATATAAAAACGAGTCTTTTGTAGACGTTATGCCAAAAGGGTCTCATCCAGAAACAAGATCTGTAAGAGGCTCAAATCAATGTCGCATTAGTATCCATCAGCCGCAAGGAAGCCATAAGGTTGTGATTTTATCTGTCATTGATAATCTCGTGAAAGGCGCGGCAGGACAGGCTGTTCAGAACATGAATCTAATGTTTGATTTTCCAGAGATTTCTGGACTTGATCTTGTGCCCTTGATGCCATAAAGTGTTGTTTCTATGAGAAAAGTTAAGCGAACCTATACCAAATATTTTGGTATCACCCGTCGAAGAATGCGTATTAAAACAGGCGCTTCTTGGCACACCTATTTGATGATTGCAGCATTCTCATTTATAGGCGGCGCAGGATTTACTTATTGGGAGTTAAATGGCGGTTCAGTGATTGGCTTTATTTCAAAAATTGAAGCATTAGAAGCAGAAAATCAATCTATACAAGGCCAGTTGTTACAACAAAAAATTGAGATCCAGCTCAAATCGATTTCAGGCGATAAAGTTTCAGGTGACATTTCTAAGCTTCAAGAAGAAAACAATAAGCTAAAAGAAGACATTCTTTTTTACGAAAAAATTGTAGGCAAGAAACGATAAAGGATATTTCATGTTTTTTAATAAAAAAAATAAAGCGCGTACGATTGATACACTTATTGATAAAGACATTTCGGTACGCGGCAATGTGACGTATTCAGGTGGTATTCGTGTGGATGGTTCAATTCAAGGCAACCTCACTGAACTTCCAGGCACAGCAGGTACTCTTATTATGGGTAATAAAAGCCGCATTAAGGGAAATATTTCTGCACATACGGCAATTATTGGCGGAGACGTGAACGGTAATATTATATGTGCTGAATATTTAGAGCTTCATGCTAATGCTAGAATCATGGGTGATATCGAATATAAGGTGATAGAAATTCACGCAGGTGCTAAAGTGTATGGACGGCTTAAAGAAGTAGCTAAAGATTATCAGTCACAAAAAAAGAAATAATGAGGAGTCAATATTATGAATCAAATCGTTGAATCAAAAGAAATGGAAATGCCAACCCCACTTATTTTTACAGATAATGCTGTAAAAAAGGTGAAGGCATTGATTGAAGAAGAGGGCCAGCCAGAGCTGAAGCTTCGCGTATTTGTAAGCGGTGGCGGATGTTCAGGATTTCAATATGGATTTACATTTGAAGAAACTACAAATGAAGATGATACGCAAGTCACAAAAGATTCAGTGACTTTGCTCATTGATCCTATGAGTTTGCAATATTTAATGGGTGCTGAAATCGACTATCAAGACAGTGTTCAAGGTTCACAATTCGTTATTAAGAATCCAAACGCACAAACAACATGCGGTTGCGGTTCTTCCTTCTCAGCTTAAAACTACTTACTTTTAGGAACGTCGCGCCGAGCTTTACCTGTGTAAACTTGGCGTGGTCTGCCAATTTTATTGCCAGGCTGCCCTAACATTTCATTCCATTGAGCGACCCAGCCTGCTGTTCTTGCAAGCGCAAATACGGCAGTAAACATCGAATTAGGAATACCCATAGCCCGCATCACAATGCCAGAATAAAAATCCACATTCGGATAAAGTTTTTTCTCAATGAAGTATTCATCCTCAAGTGCAATTTGTTCTAACTTCATTGCAAGCTTGAAAATAGGATCATCTTTTAAACCAAGTTCATTTAGCACTTCATGGCAGGTTTTGCGCATGATTTCTGCACGAGGATCTTTGTTGCGATAAATGCGATGGCCAAACCCCATCATACGGAATGAGTCATCTTTATCTTTTGCACGTTTGATGAATGCACCAATACGACTTTCATCCTCAATTTCTTCGAGCATTTTCAAAGTAGCTTCATTTGCGCCACCGTGCGCTGGACCCCAAAGAGATGCAATACCTGCAGCGATACATGCGAAAGGATTAGCCCCTGAAGAACCCGCGAGTCTTACTGTGGAAGTTGATGCATTTTGTTCATGGTCTGCATGAAGAATTAAAATGCGCTCAAAAGCTTTAGCAAGTACTGGATTAATTTTGTATTCTTCACATGGCGTTGCAAACATCATGTGCATAAAATTCTCTGCATAACTTAAATGATTTTGCGGGTAGGTAAATGGTTGTCCTGAACGATATTTGAAACTCCATGCTGCTATCGTAGGAACCTTTGCTAATAATTGGTGCGCCGCAATTAAACGATGCTTAGCGTCTGAGACATCCATACTATCATTATAGAATGCAGACATAGAGCCTACGACACCGACCATAACTGCCATAGGGTGAGCATCACGTCTAAACCCACGAAAAATATTATTGAGTTGATCGTGGAGCATTGTATGGCGTGTAATGGTGGTCGAAAATGTTTCTTTTTCTTGAGGCTTTGGCAATTCACCGTGCATCAAGAGATAAGCTACATCTAAAAAATCATAATGTTCTGCAAGTTGTTCAATAGGATAGCCACGATAAAGAAGAAGGCCTTTTTCGCCATCAATAAAAGTGATTTCAGAGCTACACGAAGCCGTCGACATAAAACCAGGGTCATAACTAAATACTTGATGAGTCCCTAATTGACGAATATCAATCGCATCGTTACCCATAGTACTTTTTACCAAAGGCAATTCTATGGATGTTGATTCTTGATCGAAGTTTAATGTGACTTTAGTTGATTTCATTTTTGAAAATAAAATTAATTATTAATGAATTATAACTTCTCAGAACACTTTTGCTAGCGCTATCTTTATGTGGGATAAAGCGCACCTAAAATGCGCAAGCCTTTAGCGCCAGTAACTTGAGGTAAGTTACCTGGTTTTGAAAACAGTGTTTGTTTCGCAAGCCATGCAAATGCCGCGGCCTCTACATGTTGTGTCGATAGGCCAAGAGTATCCGTGAGTTGAATTTTTACTTGAGGCATTAATGACTTTAATCGCTCAACTAAGAAACTATTTAAAGCACCACCACCACAGAGATAAATTTCTGAGATATTTGCGTTATGTGTTTTTATGGCGTTTGAAATACTCAATGCGGTTAGTTCTAATAGCGTTCTTTGGATATCTTGAATGGAGTAAGATTTTTGTAAGTGTTTATTGAGCCAAGCTTCATTAAAGTGATCACGACCTGTGCTTTTAGGTGCAGTTTTTTCAAAGTAAGTATCATTAAAAAATGCATCAAGGAGCGTTTGAATAAGCTGACCTTCCCTTGCCCAAGAACCATCTTCATCAAATGCTTTATGCAGATGCGTTTGACTCCAGTGATCTAATAAAATATTGCCAGGCCCACTATCAAAGCCTGATGTGGAAGTTTCGGGATTTAATATGGTGATATTCGCAATCCCACCGATATTTACAATCGCGCGATGAATCGTTGGGTGCGAAAAAATTTCTTTATGAAATGCGGGTACTAAGGGAGCGCCTTGTCCCCCTGCTGCAATATCTCGGCTTCGAAAATCCGCAATCACATTGATATGGCAAAGCTCAGCTAACAGCGCAGGATTTCCAATTTGTAAGGTGAAGCCTTTTTGTGGCTGATGGCGAATGGTTTGTCCATGAAACCCAATCGCTTTGATATCTTTGGATGAAGTACCTGTTTTTTTAAGCAAAGCTTCAATAGCTTGATAGGCTTTTTGGCTCACTATATTGCCTGCAATGAGGCTATCTTCCAGCTCATTGGTATATGGTAAATGAAGCCCTAGAAGGCTTTTTTTCAATGTATCTTCGTAGGCGACATAACTATGACCCATCATTTTGATGTCTTGAGGTGAGTCACCAAAACTAACAAGCACAGCATCCATCCCATCAAGGCTGGTGCCAGACATAAGACCTATAAATAATTCATTCATGTGTAGGATTGTAAATGGTTTATTTCCGCTATTTTCCATATTGGTAAAATAATTTAGGCTAAAATGATGGCAATCATTAAACTTCAATAAAACCATTCGGAAATATTTGTGGCTACTGAAATCAATCAAGCGTTAGCACTCATTAAACGAGGCGCCGAAGAAATTCTTCTAGAAGAAGAGCTTCTCGAAAAACTTAAAAAAGGTCAGCCTTTAAGAGTGAAGGCGGGCTTTGATCCTACAGCCCCTGATCTTCATTTAGGCCATACCGTTTTATTAAATAAACTCAGACAATTTCAGGACTTAGGTCATCACGTTTTATTTTTAATTGGCGACTTCACGGGCATGATTGGTGACCCGACAGGCAAAAGTGCGACACGCCCCCCTTTATCTCAAGACGAAGTGAAAAAAAATGCTGAGAGCTATGCTGAGCAAGTTTTTAAAATATTAAAGCGCGATCAAACCGAGGTCGTTTTTAATTCAAAGTGGCTGACTGATTTAGGTGCAGCCGGCATGCTCAAATTAGCTGCAAGTCATACCGTTGCTCGTATGTTAGAGCGCGATGATTTTAGTAAGCGATATAAAAACAATCAACCTATCGCTATCCATGAATTTCTTTACCCTCTACTTCAGGGCTATGACTCTGTCGCATTGAAAGCAGACGTGGAGTTAGGCGGTACTGATCAAAAATTTAATTTATTAATGGGGCGCGAGTTACAAAAGCAATCAGGTCAATCTCCTCAGTGTGTGATTACCATGCCCCTTCTCGAAGGCTTGGATGGCGTTCAAAAAATGTCTAAATCGCTGGGTAATTACATCGGAATTAATGAAGCGCCTGAAATAATTTTCGCAAAAATTATGTCCATTTCAGATGAATTAATGTGGCGATATATTGAGCTACTTTCTTTTACATCAATGGATGAGATTGCTGAATGGAAAGCGAATGTCAAAGCAGGCCAAAATCCTCGCGATATTAAAGTCACTTTTGCTCAAGAAATTGTAGCGCGCTTTCATTCAAAAGAGGCGGCTATTGAGGCCTTAGAAAATTTCCAGACACGCTCTAAAGGAGGCATTCCAGACAATGTCCCTGAGGTAAATATTACGATTCAAGCAGATACGATTGGCATTTTGCAGCTTCTTAAAGAGGCCTCGCTTGTGGCGAGTACATCAGAAGCCATGCGCCTCATCGAGGGCGGCGGTATCAAAATTGACGGAGAGCGTCTTGAAGATGGTAAAAAAATGATTTCTAAAAATAGTGAATTTGTGGCCCAGGTGGGCAAGCGAAAATTCGCGAAGATTAAAGTTCTTTAATGTGATGGATCATATTGATTTTGAATGAAGTTTTGATTTCAATTATCTGAATTTATTGATATAATTCGGCATGAAAATATTGATGGGCTTTAAGCCCATTTTTTGTTTCTGCAACTTGGGGAATTTTAGGAAATCAGCCTTGTAAGATGGAAAAGCTTGAAACATTAATTGAAAAAACCGTTCAGCAGCTCGGCTATGAATTGGTAGATTTGGAGATTTCAAATCGAGGAAAGCTTTTGCGTGTTTATATTGATAAGCCTGATTCAGTGACGATTGATGATTGCACTTTAGTGAGCAACCATTTAGGTCACGTTCTTACCGTAGAGCAGGATTTAGATTACGACCGACTAGAGGTGTCATCCCCTGGTATGGATCGCGTGTTAAAGAAATTAGCTGATTTTGAACGCTTTAAAGGTGAGCGAGCTTCTGTGAAGCTGAGAATGCCTTTAGATGCGCGTAAAAATTTTTTAGGCACGATTGATGGAACAGAAAAAGATACTGTTCTTTTATTGTGCGAGGGTGAGCTCTATCGCTTCGCTTTATCCAATATTGATAAAGCTCGATTGAGCCCAGAATTTAAACGTTAGAAAATGAGTTGCGGAGATTGAAATGAGTCGCGAGATTTTATTGTTAGTAGATGCTTTAGCCCATGAAAAAAATGTGAACAAAGATGTGGTCTTTGAGGCGCTTGAATCAGCCTTGGCTTCAGCTACAAAGAAAAAAAATACAGAAGATATTGATGTGCGCGTAGAAATCGATCGTGACACAGGCGAATATAAATCTTTTAGACGTTGGACGTTTTTAAATGATGAGCTCATTGAAAATGAAGATGCTCAAATTTCTCTTTTAGATCCTCGCGCTGAAGGCAAAGCTGAAAACGATACGATTGAAGTTCCTCTCGAATCGATTGAGTTTGGACGAATCGGTGCACAAGCTGCAAAACAAGTCATCTTGCAAAAAGTACGCGAAGCTGAAAGAGAACAAATTTTAGAAGATTTCTTAGGTCGCAATGAAAAATTAGTGACTGGTGTGATCAAACGTATGGATCGAGGTAATGGCATTATTGAAGTGGGTCGTATTGAAGCGGTACTTCCTCGCGATCAAATGATTCCTAAAGAAAATTTACGTATCGGCGACCGTGTGAGAGCTTATCTGACAAGCGTTGAAAGAAGTCATCGCGGACCACAGCTTATTTTATCTAGAACAGCACCTGAATTTCTTGTGCGTTTATTTGAACTTGAAGTGCCAGAAATTGAAGAGGGATTATTAGAAATCAAATCTGCATCTCGTGATCCAGGATTGCGTTCAAAAATTGCTGTGAAAGCAAACGATCAAAGAATTGATCCAGTAGGCACTTGTGTGGGCATGCGAGGATCAAGAGTTCAAGCAGTGACAGGCGAGCTTGCAGGAGAGCGAGTGGATATTGTTTTATGGTCCATGGAGCCAGCACAGTTTGTCATCAATGCGATGGCGCCGGCTGAAGTCTCAAGTATTGTGGTTGATGAAGAAAAACACAGTATGGATGTTGTGGTGAATGAAGAAAATTTAGCGCAAGCGATTGGGCGAAATGGACAAAACGTTCGTCTTGCGTCTGAGCTCACAGGTTGGAATATCAATATTCTGACAGAAGAAGAATCTTCTAAGAAAAATGAAGAAGAATATGCAAGTACGAGCCAATTATTTATGGCGAAACTTGATGTGGATGAAGATGTGGCTGACATTCTTGTACAAGAAGGATTTAGTACGCTAGAAGAAATTGCTTATGTGCCATTACAAGAGATGGCGGAGATTGAAGCATTCGACGAAGACACAGTGAATGAACTTCGTTCGCGCGCGCGAGCGGCGCTTCTCACTGAAGCGATTGCTAAAGAAGAAAAAGTTGAAGAAGCGGCAGAAGACCTTCTCACGATGGAAGGCATGGATGACGCTACGGCTAACCTTCTGGCTTCAAAAGGTATTTCGAAAATGGAAGATCTTGCAGATCTTGCTGTAGATGAATTGGTTGAAATGACTTCAATGGATGAAGAGCGTGCGAAACAGTTAATTATGACTGCTAGAGCGCCTTGGTTTGTTTAAAGGTACATTCACCCTACGATGAATATTATGAGGTACTAAATGGGACAATCAACTGTCACTAAATTTGCTGAAGAATTAGGTTTGCCTGTTGATTTATTAATCGAACAGCTTAAAAGTGCTGGCGTCAATAAATCAGTAGCAGAAGATTCATTAAGCGAAATAGATAAATCAGCGCTTCTCGAATATCTTCGTAAAGAGCATGGCCAAACTCAAGTGCCAAAAAATAAAATCACTTTAACGCACAAACAAAATAAAGAGATTAAAAAAACGGATAGCACAGGACGTGCTCGCACCATTCAAGTTGAAGTGCGCAAAAAACGTGTACTCGTCAGACGAGAAGATGGACAACCTGTCGATACACCAACTATTGTGGAATCTGCACCCGTTGAGACAGCGGCTAAAACTCCAACAAGAACACACGTGCTTGGTGAAGAGCAGTTATCAATTAGAGAAGATGAAGCTAAGCGACATGCAGCACTTGCAGCAGCTCAAGCCGATGATATTAGAAAAAAACAAGAAGCAGTCGCGAAAGCGAATGAAGCCCCGGCAGCTAAATTAAGTGAAGGCACACTTCATCGCCCCGCTTCTAAAGCAGGGGTTAAAGTTGAGACCAAAGAAAAGCAAGTGGATAAGAGTGAAAAAGATTGGTCCGATCGTGAATTTAAAAAACGTACGCTTAAAGGCCGTGGTGACTCCAGCGCTTCCTCAGGATGGCGCTCACCTAAATCAAAATCAAAATCTCGCGAAGAGAATGAAGAATCAACTTTTGTAGCGCCTACTGAACCGATTATTCGAGACATTCATGTGCCGGAAACGATTTCGGTTGCTGACTTAGCACATAAGATGTCAGTGAAAGCCACTGAAGTCATTAAAGTACTTATGAATATGGGCATGATGGTGACCATTAATCAAATTTTAGATCAAGACACTGGAATGATTGTAGTAGGTGAAATGGGACACACTCCCGTTGCAGCCTTAGATAACGATCCTGACGCGCTGATCGAGCAAGATTCAAACATAGAAGCTATATTCGAAACACGTCCGCCAGTGGTCACTGTCATGGGTCACGTGGATCACGGTAAAACATCATTGCTTGATTATATTAGAACGACACGTGTGGCTTCTGGTGAAGCAGGCGGCATTACACAACATATAGGTGCGTACCATGTAGAAACACCGCGCGGTATGGTGACCTTTTTAGATACACCAGGCCATGAGGCTTTCACTGCAATGCGGGCTCGCGGCGCTAAGGCTACCGACATTGTGATTCTAGTGGTAGCAGCAGATGACGGCGTGATGCCACAAACCATTGAAGCAATTCACCATGCAAAAGCAGGCAATGTGCCTCTTGTGGTTGCAATCAATAAAATTGATAAACCTGAAGCCGCGCCTGAGCGCGTAAAAATGGAACTTGTAGCGCAAGAAGTGGTGCCCGAAGATTTTGGTGGTGACACTATGTTTGTGGAAGTTTCAGCAAAATCAGGACAAGGTATCGATAAACTTCTTGAATCAGTGCTTCTTCAAGCTGAAGTGCTTGAATTAAAAGCACCTAAAAATACGCCTGCCAAAGGTATTGTCATTGAAGGCCGTTTAGATAAAGGTCGAGGCCCTGTAGCAACGATTCTTATTCAGTCAGGTACATTAAAACGTGGCGATACATTGTTAGCGGGATCAGCTTTTGGCCGTATTCGTGCGATGCTTGATGAGACGGGTAAAGAAATTAAAGAAGCAGGACCTTCTATCCCTGTTGAAGTATTAGGTTTAGCAGATGTGCCGAATGCAGGTGAAGAAGTCGTTGTGCTAAATGATGAACGCAAAGCCCGTGAAATTGCTCTATTCCGTCAAGGTAAATTTAGAGATGTGAAGTTAGCAAAACAACAAGCTGCAAAACTTGCAAATATATTTGATCAAATGGCTGAGGGTAACGTAAAAGTTTTACCGCTCATTATTAAATCTGATGTTCAAGGTTCTTACGAAGCGTTATCTACATCATTACAAAAATTATCTACTGACGAAGTTAAAGTAAATGTCATTCACATGGGTGTGGGTGCAGTGACTGAATCTGACGTGAACTTAGCGAGTGCATCGAAAGCCATTCTCATTGCATTTAATGTAAGAGCGGAAGCAGGTGCACGTAAATTAATAGATTCACTTGAAGTCGATGTGCACTATTACAGTATTATTTACGAAGCTGTCGATCAAGTGAAAGCGGCCCTTGGCGGATTATTATCGCCGGAGCAAAAAGAAAGCGTCATCGGCATGGTTGAAATTCGTGAAGTATTTAAAATTTCTAAACTGGGCTCTATTGCCGGTTGTTATGTTCAAGATGGTGTGATTCGAAGAAGCTCAATGGTGCGTGTCTTAAGAGATAATGTCGTGATTCATTCGGGCGAACTTGATTCATTAAAACGCTTCAAAGACGATGTCAAAGAAGTTAAAAATAATTTTGAGTGCGGACTCTCTATTAAAAACTTTAATGAAATTGAAGTGGGCGATATGCTCGAAGTATTTGAAGTTGTTGAGATCGCGCGTAAACTTTAATCATGGTGAATCGCTCTTATGCGAGAAGTGATCGCATTTCAGAACAAATCAAGCGCGAACTCGCAGAGCTTATTCAGTCAGAATTAAAAGATCCTGCAGTGGGAATGTTGACTATTACTGAAGTGCAAGTTACCCCTGATTTACTCCACGCTAAAATATATTTTACTTCCCCTACTAATGATCCTTTAATCATGCAAGGCCTCGATCGCTCGACAGGTTATTTACGTGCGCAATTATCAAAACGGATGGCAACACGCGGCATTCCACAACTTCATTTTGTGTATGATACGTCGATTGATGAGGGGATGAAGATTTCACAGCTCATCAAAGACGCACTGCCTCCTCAGTAATTTATTTCCATGCAAAAGAAGTCCACGAAGCGCGAGATTGATGGCGTTTTTTTACTTAATAAGCCACTTGGATTTTCATCCAATCAAGCCTTAAAAAAAATTCAATGGTTATTGAACGCAAAAAAAGCAGGACACACAGGCACGCTTGATCCTATGGCCTCAGGGCTGCTCCCTATTTGCTTAGGTGAGGCCACAAAATTTTCACATCGCCTTCTTAATGCTAATAAAACTTATATCGCTACAGTTCAATTAGGTGTGACAACTACGACAGGCGACCAAGAAGGAGAAGTGATTTCAAAAAAAGAAGCTGTCTTCAATGAAGCTCAATTAAAAGAAACACTGCAAAAATTTATAGGTGATATTACACAAATACCCCCGATGTATTCTGCATTGAAATTCGAAGGCAGACCTCTCTACGAGTATGCAAGGCAAGGTATTGAAATTGAGCGCAAATCTCGACAAATTACCATTTATGACATCGGGCTTATGGAATTTCAAGGCAGCGTCATGACGATTGAGGTTTCTTGCAGCAAGGGCACTTACATTCGAACTTTGGCAGAAGATATAGGGCACGCACTTGGATGTGGTGCCCATTTAAAGGGTCTGGAACGCACCCAAACGGGCAATTTTCAATTGACAGAGGCTCTGACGATTGAAGCACTTGAAGCTATGGACTCGATATCTCGAGAAAAAGTACTTTTGCCCATAGACGCTCTATTAGAAGACCTACCATCGATTGAACTAACTTCAGCTGAAACAGAATTGATTAAAAAAGGGCAAAGCATTGATTTTATAAGTAAAAATGAAGAAGAGTTACGTTTATACAGCGTTTCAGGCCAGTTTGTAGGAGTGGGCCAGCCCGACCTTCAAGGACGTCTTTTCCCTAAGCGCTTAATCGCAAATATATTATAAAAAACATATTGTTAAATCAAAAGAATACAATTAAAATACGCGGTTCTGAATGAGGAGAGAAGATTAAAT
>Ga0207909_1000266_pt1 | contig 19228 bp, 15 predicted proteins | sample LakMenEpi05May10_FD_150672 | JGI IMG/M metagenome (GOLD analysis project Ga0207909, IMG submission 150672) | Freshwater microbial communities from Lake Mendota, WI - 05MAY2010 deep hole epilimnion (SPAdes) | ecosystem: Environmental > Aquatic > Freshwater > Lake > Epilimnion/Euphotic zone ...
GAATGCTGTATTCCTTTCGATGTCAGGTTATTGATCAGGGTTTCTGTGAAATGAAGGCCTGCGGTAGGTGCTGCAACTGATCCTTCATGTGCTGCATATACAGTCTGGTAGCGGTGTTGATCATCTTCGGTGGCCTCCCTTTTGATATAGGGAGGTAGTGGGATTTTACCTGTTTCCGAAATGATTTTTTCAAAGGGAAGTCCGCTGCTCCACTGGAAGTTGATCAGAAAATGATCATCTTTCTTGCTTACCAATTGCGCTTGAAGCTTGTTGTTGTGTATATCGTTGGATGCATTTAGCAGTTCATCATTCTTCCATTTTTTTGCACCCCCGACCAGACATTTCCAGGTGGATTGTTCAAGATCGTTCAAGCATGCATAATTACCATCTGCCGGTTCAAGGAGAAATATTTCAATCTCTCCTCCTGTAGATTTTTTGAACGGTAGCCTGGCTGCAATCACCCGGGTATTGTTGAATACCAGCAAGCTGTTGGTGGGCAAAAAATCCGGTAAGAGATGATAGCTGCTGTGCTGGATGCTGTTGTTTTTCCTGACCAATAATTTGGATGCATCCCGGTTAACGAGGGGGGTCATTGCGATGCGGTTGCTGGGCAGGTCATAGTTGAAAGCTGCCATTTCAACATGGGGTATGTATGCTGTATTTTTCATTTATTCACATGTAATTCACAAGTAATTCACATTCGTCGGAGGTATATCCACAGCCATATGGGTAAAAGATGCTGTAATGTAGGCCTGTATTGGGTTTCAGCTGTGTATAAATATAGAATCTCAAATCAGTGTATGAAAGTGGGAAATTGTGTTAATTTGTGTCATTAAATGTTATTTTTCTTCTAAACCAAGGTAAATGATTGGATTCATAGGCGAATATGAGGCTACCCTCGATAACAAAGGTAGGTTTCTTCTGCCGGCAGGCATAAAAAAACAGCTGCCGGAAGGGGAAGTGCCTGTCTTTGTGATCAACCGTGGCTTTGAGAAATGCCTGACTGTGTATCCAATGCAGAGCTGGAAGCCGATTTATGAAAATATCAGTGCCCTGAACGATTTTGATCCCAAGGTGCGAGAGTTCAGGCGTTATTTTTTGAACGGGGCTACCCAGATTGAGGTAGATGGTGCTGGAAGATTATTGTTGCCGAAGAGCCTGATGGAGCATGCGGGTTTGGAAAAGGATATTGTGCTCGTTTCGGCAATGGACAAGTTGGAAATATGGGATAAAAATAAGTATCAGCAGATCTTTGAAAACTTTTCACCAGAATCCTTCAGCGGTCTTGCTGCGGAAGTGATGGCAAAGAAAGTACAACCATGAAAAACGGAAACTGATGGCATTGGATGAGCAAAACAGGGATGGGGTAGCTGAAACTGAAGGGCAGGCCTATCATGTTCCTGTAATGCTGAAACAAGCCGTCGATGGATTGGATATCAATCCTTCCGGTACCTATGTGGACTGTACTTTTGGCGGTGGTGGGCACTCCAAGGAAATTCTTTCCAGGCTCAATGAAAAGGGTAGGCTGTTTGCATTTGACCAAGATGAAGATGCACGGGCTAACCTTACTGCTGATACGCGCCTGGTCTTCATTCCACATAATTTTCGCCACCTCACCCGCTTTCTTCGTCTCCATGGCGTCACTGAGGTCGAAGGTATTTTGGCAGATCTGGGCGTTAGCAGTCATCAGTTTGATCAACCATCCAGGGGCTTCTCTATTCGTTTTGATGCACCCTTGGACATGCGCATGGATCAATCGGCTGCCTTAACAGCCGCCGATTTCATTCAGCAGTCATCTGCAGAATCGCTTCAGCTGGTCTTTCAGGAATATGGCGAGGTTACCAATGCAAGAACACTTGCACAGCTCTTGACTGAACATTGTCGCAAAAGCCAGATCCGCACAATCAATGAATTGAAGGCAGTTATCGCTCCAGTTGTTAAGGGGAATCCCAAAAAGTATTTTGCCCAGGTTTTTCAGTCGCTCAGGATTGCAGTGAATGATGAGTTGGCTGCCTTAAAAGACCTGCTGGTTCAATCTGCATCACTCATCAAGCCTGGCGGAAGGATGTCTGTCATCACTTTTCATAGCCTTGAAGACAGGATAGTGAAACAGTTTTTCAAATCGGGCGATGAAGATGCACAGGTGGCTGATCCTGTGTATGGAACAAGAAAGACTACACCTTTTGAGCCCTTCAACAGAAAGCCCATTGAGCCTTCTGCTGAAGAGGTCAGTAAAAATCCAAGATCGAGAAGTGCAAGATTGAGAATAGGGGTGAAGAAGTAAACAAAAGAAAAAAAATAGAGAACATGGCGCTTGAAAAGAATGATGTCAAATGGTTTTTTATCAACCAGGTTTGGTTGGTGAAAAATGTGCCATTCTTCCTTTTCCTGTCTGCCCTCGCTGTTGCATATATCTACAATGGTCATCATGCGGAAAAGGCCATCAAGGATATCAACAGAACAACAAAAGAATTGAAGGATTTGCAATATGAGTTCAAGATGGTGAGAAAGGATTGGATGTTCATGACAAAACAATCTGAGGTGGTAAAATCGGTAGCGGTTTCAGGGGTAAAAGAAATTCTTGAGCCTCCTGTTGCATTGAATGATTCAACAATAAAAGAGGTTAAATAAAACCAGGCATTGGAGACAAAAAAAGACATATTATGGCGTAGTTACCTGATCTACTTGCTGATGCTTGTATTGGGCATTTGCATTTTTGGAAAGGCGTTGTTCATCCAAAGGGTTGAAGGGGGATACTGGAAGTCATTGAGTGATAGCCTACACCTTGAATACAGGGAAATGGATGCGGAGCGCGGAACGATATACAGTGAAGATGGAAGGATGCTGAGCAGCTCAATTCCTTTTTTTGATATTTACCTGGATTTTGGTTCTCAGGGTGTTCAGGAAAAAAATGGCATGAGGTTTAAAAAGGCCATTGACAGTTTGTCCATTCATCTTTCCTCCATCCTTGGCGGAGGTACACCTGGCTCCTACAAGCATGAATTGATGGGTGTATTCAACCGAGAGGATCGCTATCATTTGTTGAAAAAGAACATTGATTTCAAGCAATACCAGTTGCTGAGAAACATCAGTTTTATCAAGTCCAACAGGAACAAGAACGGATTCATATTTATTGAAAAAGAAAAAAGGATGGCCCCGTTTGGTTTGCTTGCCAACAGAACGATCGGGCTTTCAAGGGAATATCTTGACTCGACGGGTAATTTGGTCAGTAAGAATGTTGGTCTGGAAAAAACATATGACAGCCTGCTCAAAGGGGTTACTGGAAAGCGGTTGGTGCGAAGGATTGCGGGTGGTGCTTTTGTTCCCGTTGAAGGTTCAGAGATTGAGCCTGAAAACGGAAAGGATATCATCACCACCATTGATATCAATATTCAGGATGTGGCCGAGCAGGCTTTGTTAAAAATGCTGGAGGCCAATGAATGTCTCAATGGAACCTGTATTGTGATGGAAGTGAAGACCGGTAAGATCAAGGCCATTGCCAACCTGGGAAGGCAGAAAGACGGGTCTTACAAGGAAGACTATAATTATGCCATCACCCGTTCAGAACCAGGATCTACATTCAAACTGGTAACCATGTTGGCAGCAATGGAAGACCAGTACATCAACCTGAACAGTCCTGTGAACCTCGAAGGAGGCAAATGGGATTTTGGAGGAAGAACTGTATGGGACAGTGAAAGGCATAATCACACGAATGTGACATACAAACAGGCATTTGAGTTGAGCTCAAATGTTGGGATGGCCAAACTTGCTGTAACACACTACAACAATAATCCAAAAAAATTCATTGCTCATCTTGAGCGATTGAACCTCAACAGGTCATCAGGAATAAATCTTTTGGGTGAATCTATGTCTATCATCCCCAATCCAAGCGGAAGAAACTGGAGTGATGTTGCACTGCCTTGGATGAGCTTTGGCTACAATATTTCCATCAGTCCGTTGCAGACCCTGATGGTGTACAATGCCGTCGCTAACAATGGAAAAATGCTGAAGCCTTACCTGGTCAATGCCATCATGAAAGATGGTAAGGTAGTGCAGGAATTCAAAACCACAGTTCTTCGCGATTCGATCTGCAGCAAGTCAACCTTGTTGCAGCTTCAATCATGCTTGGAAGGAGTTGTATTGTCAGGAACGGGGAAGAGTATGCTTAATCGCTTTTACACCCTTGCTGGAAAAACAGGAACTGCGCAGGTTGCCAATGGAAACAAGGGCTATTCCGATCATATTTATCAATCCTCTTTTGCAGGTTATTTCCCTGCGAAAAATCCCAAATACGCTTGTATTGTAGTAATCAAGAACAAACCATTTGCTGAAAAGTACTACGGCGCCCAGGTTGCAGGACCTGTTTTCAGTGAGATCGCAAACAAGTTGTTTACCGTTGATCCAGATCTCTATGCAAGTTACAAGCATCCAACATATGCAGACAGCAGTAAGTCTGAGTGGAATGGCTCATCCAATGATTTCAAGGCTATCGCCAAAGAAATTGGGAAACCGATTGTTGATGCTGGAAAAAAAGGAGAATGGAGCAGGGTGAAGAACACTGAAAAAAAATTGGCAGCCAGCAGCTGGTCAACCCAGCACGGCAGCATGCCAGAACTCAAAGGCTTTGGCTTGAAAGATGCACTGGAATTGCTTGAACGGCAGCAGTTGCAGGTGATTGCCACGGGAAAAGGAAAAGTTACATCGCAGTCTATTCCAGCGGGAATGGCTGTTCAGAAAGGACAAACTGTTTATTTGAATCTTGGCAGTACAATTGAATGATGAGCATGAAGTTATTGCAAGACATATTGTATAAGGTGAGGATCAGGTCATTGACCGGAAGGACTGACCTGCACATCAGTGATGTGCAGATTGATTCACGGTTTGTTGGTCAGGGTAGTTGCTTTATTGCGATCAAAGGTGCTTCTCAAGATGGACATGCATATATTGATACTGCTATTCAAAAAGGGGCCATAGCCATCGTATGTGAAGTGCTTCCTGCTATTTTACAGCCAGGCGTGAATTATGTTCAGACTGATGATGCTGCAAACGCCGCAGGAATCATGGCCCATGCCTTTCATGGTGAGCCAAGTCATCACTTGAAATTGGTTGGGGTAACAGGGACAAACGGGAAGACAACCGTGGCAACCCTCTTGTACAAATTGTTCATGGCATTGGATGCCAACTGTGGCCTGATCTCCACAGTGAACAACATGATTGGTGAAACGGTATCGCCCTCCACCCATACAACACCCGATGTAATTTCACTGAACATCTTGTTGAAGCGCATGGTGGATGCAGGGTGCAGGTATGCTTTTATGGAAGTGAGCAGTCATGCTGTTCATCAGCAGCGCATTGCAGGGCTTGAATTTGCGGGAGGTATTTTTACCAATATTACCCATGATCACCTGGATTATCACAAAACATTTGATGAGTATATCAGGGTGAAAAAGAATTTTTTTGATGGCCTTTCATCCACCGCGTTTGCCATATCCAACATGGACGACAGGAATGGGGCTGTAATGTTGCAGAACACCCATGCAGACAAGTTTTATTACAGTCTTCGGTCTGTTGCAGATTTCAAGGGAAGAATTGTTGACAACAGCATCACCGGATTGCAAATGTTGGTGAATGAGCAAGACGTTCATTTCCGTTTGATCGGAGCGTTCAATGCCTACAATTTGCTGTCGGTCTATGCAGCAGCCATTTGTTTGGGAGAGGATCGACTGGATGTGCTGCAGACCATGAGCAATCTTACTGGAGCAGAGGGCAGGTTTGATTATATGGTTTCACCAAAGCAAAGGATCATCGGTATTGTGGATTACGCCCATACGCCAGATGCGCTGCTTAACGTGCTTGCAACCATCAAGAAATTCCTAAAGGGTGGTGAGCAAATCATTACTGTTGTGGGATGTGGTGGAGACCGTGACAGGTCTAAACGAAAACTGATGGGAACGGCTGCAGCTGAATTCAGTACCAGGGCAATATTCACATCCGATAATCCCAGGAGTGAAGACCCATCAACGATACTGAAAGATATGGCTGAAGGGATGGATGTTTTGCTGCAAAGAAAAGTACTCGTGATAGAGGACAGGAAGGAAGCCATCCGCACGGCAGTGATGATGGCCAGGGAGGATGATATTATTCTTGTGGCAGGAAAGGGACATGAGAAATACCAGGAAATCAAGGGACAAAGATTTCCATTTGATGACAAGGAAGTATTGGTGAGAACATTTACAGAACTAGACAAATAAGAAGAAATGCTTTATCAATTTTATCAATGGTTAATAGATGAGCAGCTCCGTTTTCCGGGGATGGGCATTTTCCAGTTCATCACATTCCGGGCAATGTTGGCAGTATTGCTTTCCCTCTTCATTACCATGGTTTATGGTAAGCATATCATTTTGTTTCTTCAAAAAATGCAGGTAGGTGAGTCTGTCAGGGAGCTTGGTTTGCAGGGTGAGGAGCAAAAAAAAGGTACTCCCACGATGGGTGGTTTTATCATTTTATTGGGCATCCTGATACCTACGTTGTTGTTCGCAAACCTAGACAAGGTTTACATCAAACTTTTGTTGTTGAGCACCATTTGGTTGGGCCTGGTTGGATTCGTGGACGACTACCTGAAGCTTCGTTCAAAACGCTTGGCCCAAAGCCAGGGAGTCAATTATAAGAAGGGAGATAAGGATGGTTTGGCAGGATGGTTCAAGGTATTGGGTCAAGTGGGTTTGGGTGTGATCATCAGTGCCACACTGTTGTTCAATGACAATGTGAAGGTGATGAGGGAATACAAAGGCAAGGTGAAGCCAGCCAATGCCATTGAAGTGAAATACCAGGGCGGTGTGCGGTACTTTGTAAAAGCCAATGAGCCAGTAACTACCATCCCTTTTATCAAAGACCATGAGTTCAATTATGCAAAACTATTGCCGGCCTCTTTGAGGTCTTATGGTTGGGTCGTGTATATGCTTGTAATCATCTTTATCGTAACAGCTGTATCCAATGGGGCCAACATCACGGATGGTTTGGATGGATTGGCAACGGGGGTTTCTGCTCTCATTGGCGTATGCCTGGCACTGTTTGCCTATGCCAGTGGCAACCTGATCTTTGCTGATTACCTGAACATCATGTACATCCCCAACCTGGGTGAGGTATCCGTGTTTATCGCTGCCATGATAGGTGCCTGTATTGGTTTTCTCTGGTACAATACTTATCCGGCGCAGGTTTTCATGGGAGATACCGGTAGCCTTGCCCTGGGTGGAATCATTGCTGCATTGGCCATCATTGTGCGAAAGGAACTGCTGATACCTTTTTTCTGTGCTGTGTTTTTGATTGAGAACCTCAGTGTTGTCATTCAGGTTGGCTATTTCAAGTACACAAAGAAAAAATTTGGTGAGGGGAGGAGGGTTTTTCTGATGAGCCCACTGCACCACCACTATCAAAAGAAAGGTTACCATGAAAGCAAGATTGCTGTGAGGTTCTGGATAGTAACCTTGTTGTTTGTGGTTTTTGCGATCATGTCATTGAAAATGAGATAATCCATTTATAGAAAAACAGTGAAGAAAAAAATTGTCATATTGGGAGGCGGCGAAAGCGGGGTAGGGGCTGCATTGTTGTGCAAGCAACAAGGCTATGATGTTTTTCTTTCTGATGGTGGAAAAATAAAAGATCATTACCAGCATGAGCTTGAGGCCAACAGGATTGATTTTGAATCTGGAGGACATACCATTGAAAAAATCCTTTCTGCTGATGAGGTGATGAAAAGCCCTGGCATATCCGGCAGCAATCCCATCGTGATTCAAATCAATGCAAAAAAGATTCCTATCATCAGTGAAATGGAACTGGCATACAGACATAAGGATGAAAGCAGGATTATCGGTATCACCGGCAGCAATGGAAAGACAACAACAACTTCCCTGATTTATCAGATCTGCAAGTTGGCTGGCTTGGATTGTGCCCTTGTGGGGAATATCGGCAATTCAATTGCAAGGCAAATCGCCCTTGATCCCAAACCCATGTATGTGGTGGAGATCAGCAGCTTTCAGCTGGATGATATCATTTCATTTAGGCCTGATGTGGCGGTCCTGACCAATATCACAGAAGATCATCTTGACAGGTATGATCATGATTTCGAAAAATATATTGCAGCAAAATTCAACATCGTTAAGAACCAAACTGAACAGGATTTTTTCATCTACAATGCTGATGATGCTGTTACAGTGAAGTACCTCGAACAATACCCATTCAATTCAAAACCATTACCGATTAGTATGCAAAAAGAATTGCCAAAAGGCGCCTTCATCAAAGAAGGCCAGATGAACGTGACGCATGGCGATGGATTTGCCATGAGCATTTTTGATTTTGCTCTCAAAGGGAAGCACAATCAGTACAATACCATGGCTGCTGCTGTTGCCTCCTCTGTTGTGGGCATACGAAAGGACCGCATCAGGGATGCTGTAACATCCTTTGAGAGCCTGGAACATCGGATGGAAAAGGTTGCAACTGTAAAGGGGATTGATTTTATCAATGATTCAAAAGCGACCAATGTCAACAGTACATGGTTTGCGTTGGAAAGCATGGACAAGCCCGTGACCCTGATTCTGGGTGGAGTGGACAAAGGCAATGATTATGATTTGATCAAGGAGATGGTTGCTGAAAAAGTCAAAGCCATTGTTTGTATGGGTATCGACAATGAGAAAATCCATGCGGCATTTGAAGGGATTGTGTCAACCATCATTGATGCGACCAGTGCTGAGGAAGCTGTGAAGGCTGCGTATGAAGTTTCACATAAAGGAGATGTTGTTTTGCTTAGTCCGGCATGTGCGAGTTTCGATCTGTTCAAAAATTATGAAGACAGGGGCGACCAGTTTAAAAAAGCAGTAAAGGCGTTATAATTAAAAAAATGCAAGGAGAAGGATTAGATATCAAGCAATATTCACTGGGAAACATTTCCAGTAGAACCCGTGGTGACAAAGTCATCTGGGCCATTGTGGTTTTGCTGACCATGATGAGTCTTCTTGCCGTTTACAGCAGCACAGGTACCCTTGCATACAAACTATCAAGAAGCACTGAGTCTTATCTTTTCAAACAGATCATGTTCATTGCTGTAGGTGTGGCCATTATCTATTTTGCGCACTTGATGAATTATACCCTCTATTCTAAGGTGGCGCAAATTCTTTTCATCATCTCTGTGCCATTGTTGTTGTATACGTTGTTTTTTGGTACCAACCTCAATGATGCCAACAGGTGGATCAAGCTTCCGATCATCAACCTTACTTTTCAAACTTCAGACCTGGCAAAGCTTGGCCTCTTCATGTACCTGAGCAGACAATTGAGCAAGCGCCAGGACAAGATCAAGGAGTTTAAAAATGGATTCCTTCCCGTTATCTTGCCTGTTTTGCTGATCTGCGCCTTGATTGCACCGGCCAATTTATCTACCGCATTGCTCACGGGGGCAACAAGTCTTTTTCTGTTGTTCATTGGCAGGGCCAGTCTGAAGCATATAGGGTTGGTCATTATTTTGGCTGCGATTCCGGTTGTCATGTTGATTGGGTTTGCCAAAATGTATTACAACGAAGAGACCGGAAAGACTGATCCCATGCCCGCTATGCTCACAAAAGGACGTGTTGAAACATGGATCAAAAGGGTGCAAAGCTTCATGTATGCTGACAAAACGGAAGCGTCCTATCAGGTGCAACAAGCCAAAATTGCGATTGCAAAAGGTAGTTGGATGGGCCTGGGTCCTGGCAACAGCGAAGCCAGAAACTTTTTGCCACATCCCTATTCTGATTTCATTTACGCCATCATCATCGAAGAATATGGTTTGCTTGGTGCAGCGGTGATGCTCTTGATCTATTTGCTTTTCTTGTACAGGTGCATCAGGATCATGCGCAAATGCCCCTATGCCTTTGGCGCATTTCTTTCCCTTGCCCTGGGCTTTACCCTGGTGATCCAGGCCCTGGCCAACATGGCGGTAAATGTGAACCTTTTCCCGGTAACAGGGGTCACCTTGCCCTTGGTCAGTATGGGTGGAAGTTCTTTTCTGTTTACATGCCTGTCTATTGGCATCATTTTGAGTGTAGCCAGAAACGTCGAAATATTGGAAGGCAAAGCAGAACCCCAAACGCAGCAGGAGGGCGGATCAAAATGAAATTGAAAAAAATCATCATAGCAGGAGGTGGAACCGGAGGGCATATCTTCCCAGCCATTGCAGTGGCCAACGCATTGCGAAGGATTGATTCATCGATTCAAGTGTTGTTCATTGGTGCCAAGGGTAAGATGGAAATGGAAAAAGTTCCCCAAGCAGGTTACCGCATTGAAGGGCTTGATATTGCAGGATTCAACAGGGCTTCCTTGCTAAAGAACTGGAGCCTTCCATTTAAGTTGATCAAGAGTTTTTATCAGGTAAGAAAAATCTTCCAGTCCTTTGAACCTGATGCGGTTTTTGGTGTGGGCGGTTACTCAAGTTTCCCTGTGCTCAAATATGCGCAACGAAAGGGCATCGCAACTTTCTTGCATGAAGCGAATTCTTTCGCAGGAAAATCAAACATCATGCTTGGCAAGAAAGCCTCATTGATCATGGTGGCAACAGCTGGTATGGAGAAGTTCTTTCCTCCTGAAAAATTGGTAAGAACTGGAAATCCTGTGCGAACGGAAATTGCTGAGCGTACTGTATTGCGTGAAGAAGCATTGGAGTTTTTTGGCATCAGAGAAGGCAAGCCAACTGTTCTTGTGATTGGTGGTAGCCTTGGTGCAAGAAGCATCAACAACGCCATTGCCAAACAGATCAATGCATTTTTTCAAGCAGGAGTTCAGTTGATATGGCAGACGGGAAAAGGAAACCTGGAGCTGGTTTCTGCTGAAATCCGCAACAGGAAAGATGTATGTGTTACAGAATTCATTACAAAGATGAACTATGCATACACCGCAGCCGATGTAGTGGTGTCCAGGGCTGGTGCCATTGCTTTGGCAGAGATATGTGCATGCGGAAAGCCCTCTGTGCTTGTCCCTTATCCTCACGCGGCAGAAGACCACCAGACGGTGAATGCTTCTATCCTGGTCAACAATGGTGCAGCATTGATGGTTGCAGATCAAACTGCTGATCAGGAACTTGTTGATGCTTTGTTGGGCTTGGTTGCAGACAAGGAAAAATGTGAGCGTTTTGGAAATGCAGCCTCAACGCTTTATGTAAAAAATGCCGATATGATCATTGCCGGGCATATCATCGAAATAGTGGAAAAAAGAAATGGTTGAATTGATTAACATAGCAGCTATCCGCAAAGCCTATTTCATCGGGATAGGAGGCATAGGCATGAGCGCCATTGCAAGGTTCTTTCATAGCCGGGGTGTAGAAGTGTCTGGTTATGATAAAACAGCAACAGCACTGACAGATGCCCTCTCTGTGGAAGGTATCGAAATACATTACACGGATGATGCATCAGTCTGTCCTACAGATGCAGATATCATTGTCTATACACCCGCCATTCCACAAGACAACAAAATCCTTTCACGCTGCAGGCAACAACGCATGAACCTGTTGAAACGCAGTGACATTCTTCAGGTTATTTCCAAGGGCACCTTCAATATTTGCATTGCAGGTACGCATGGGAAAACGACCACCAGCACAATGGTTGCCCATATCCTGCGCGATACTGGATTCGGATGCAATGCATTTTTAGGTGGCATATCCACCAATTACCATACCAATTTTTGGAGCGATCCCAATCCTGTTTGTGTGATTGAAGCGGATGAATATGATAGGAGTTTCCTGAAATTATATCCCAATATCATTTCTGTTTCCTCCATGGATGCGGATCATCTCGATATCTACGGTACCGCAGCAGCCATGGAAGATGCATTCATCCAGTTTGCAGGAAATCTTAAAGAGAATGGACTGCTGCTCACCCGAAAAGGATTGAACCGTGAGGATGAGTTTAAGCCGACAGGACACCTCACCTATGCACTTGATGATACCACTGCTGATGTTCATGCTTTTTCGCTGCATATCGACAACGGATCTTATGTATACGGTGTGAAGGGCAAGGATTGGGAGATGGAAGGACTTCGGTTGAACATGGGCGGCATGCACAATGTGGAGAATAGCCTTGTGGCCATTGCGATTGCCAAGCACCTGGGGATTGATGATGAAAAAATCAAGTCAGCAGTTGCCTCATTTGCAGGTGTCAAAAGAAGGTTTGAATATGTTGTGAGGAATCCATCGCTTGTCTATATTGATGACTATGCGCACCATCCTGAAGAGCTGAGGGCCTTGATCACAGGGGCAAAGGCCATGTATCCCTCTAAAAAATGCACCATCATTTTTCAGCCCCATCTTTTTACGCGTACCAGAGACCTGGCCGATGGTTTTGCTGCTAGTCTTGATCTTGCTGATGAGATTGTTTTGTTGCCCATTTACCCGGCAAGGGAACTTCCTATTGAAGGGGTGAACAGTGAAATGATCATGCAGCGGATGAAAGGGAAAGTTGTGTTGAAAAATAAACAGGAGTTAGAAGCCTTGGTACTTGAGTTGCAACCTGAACTGCTGTTAACTGCAGGTGCTGGTGATATTGACACCATGATTGAACCACTTAAAAACGCCATGCTCAAATGATGAAAATCAAGATGAAAATAGTGTACAAGGGTTTGACCATTCTCATGTGGACTGCTATCAGTGCGGGTTTGATGGTATTGCTGGTGAGTGCCGTCATCAAGGAACGCACAATGGTTTGCAAAGCAGTGCAGGTTGACTTTACCGATAGCCAACCATTCAGGATGCTGGATGAAATGGAAATCATTTCCACCCTTTGGCCAGATCAGAAAAAAGGATTCCCACAAGGGGAAAAACTCGTATCAGTTAATTTATATGCATTGGAGCGTCAACTGGAAAAAAATCCCTGGATTTTCTCTGCAGACATGTTCTTTGACCAGCACCATGTATTGCATATCAATGTGCAACAGAGAACCCCTGTTGCCAGGTTGTTTACACCTGCAGGCAGTTCGGTTTACATGGATGAAAACTTCACTGTACTCCCAGTGAAGATGAATGATATGGTATCACTTCCAGTGTTCAGCAATTTTTACATCACTCCTACAGGGCTAAATGCTCAGGACTCTTTGGTGATGCAACGCATCACTGGCCTGGCCCAATACATTCTTGCTGATCCTTTTTGGATGGCACAGATTGAGCAGGTGAATATCAATGCTGATCACAGTTTTGAGCTGGTTACCCAGGTGGGAGATCAAACCATCCGGTTGGGCAACCGCAGCGACTGGGCAGCGATGCTCGATAAGCTCAAGATGGTTTACCGCCGCATCAGCGATGAGAATGGATGGACCAAATATGCTACCATTGATCTACAATTCAAGGATCAGGTAGTTTGCATAAAAGGCAATGGACTTTACCAGGTTCCAGATAGCACTGCACAAATGGATTCTCTCAACGCTGTTGCCATTGCAGACAGCGCAGTCAATATTAAAAATAACGTACAGACAATAACCCCAGTAAAAAGTAAGCTATGACAAATGAACAACCCATCATTGTAGGGCTAGACATTGGCACCACCAAAATCGCCGCGATTGCAGGAAGAAAAAATGAATTCGGGAAATTGGAAATCCTGGGTTTTGGATTGGCCAACAGCAATGGTGTTCAACATGGTATGGTCCTGAACATCGATCAAACCATCAAGGCCATTGAGACTGCCTTGAAAAACTGTTATGAATCAAATCCTGGATTGGAGATCAACGAAGTATATGTTGGTATTGCAGGTCATCACATCAAGAGTCTTCAGACGAGGGGTGATATTGTGAGGCATTCAACGGATGACGAGATCAAACAATTGGAGATTGATCAGTTGGTGGCAGACCAGTATAAAACCTATATCCCTGCAGGGGATCAGATCATTGATGTCATTCCTCAGGAATACACGGTTGATAATATTCCCAATATCGTAGACCCGATTGGATACACTGGGGTAAAGGTCGGCGCGAATTTCCATATCATTACCGGTGACAGGAATGCCATCCGCAACATCAACAGAAGCGTTGAAAAGGCAGGATTGAAAGTAAAAGACCTGATGCTTCAGCCACTCGCTTCTTCTGCGGCAGTAATGAGTGAGCAGGACGTTGAAGCAGGGATTGCCATCCTGGATATTGGTGGTGGCACCACCGACCTTGCCGTTTTCTACGAAGGCATTCTCAAACATACTGCTGTCATACCGTTTGGTGGTGAAAACATCACCAATGACATCAAGATGGGATTGGGCGTACTGAAAACACAAGCTGAGCTCATGAAAGTGCAGTATGGTAGTGCTTTGTCGGAAGCCGCACAAAACAATGCCTTCATCAAAATACCGGGGTTGAGAGGACTGCCGTCCCGCGAGATCAGTGTAAAAAACCTTGCTTCCATCATTCAGGCCAGAATGAGTGAGATTCTTGCATTTGTTACATTTCACCTCAAGCAGGTTGGGATGGACAACAAGATGATGAATGGTGGAATTGTATTGACTGGTGGAGGATCGCAGCTCAAACACCTGATACAACTTACGGAATATGCCACAGGGTTGAATGCGCGCATTGGTTATCCGAATGAACATCTCGCATCCAACCATATTGCTGAATTGGAGAAACCAATGTATTCAACCTGTATAGGACTCATTTTGAAAGGCTATAGTGTATATGAGAGCAACCAGAACAGGTTGTATCCGGAGCAACGCCGTACACACTTAAAACCTCCTGTACAAATTGAAGAGCAGCCAGCACCTGAGATGGTGATCAAAGCGATTCCCGTCAAGGAGAGAAAAACCCTGAAAGGATTCATGGACAGCATCAAGGGCGGGCTGATAGATCTCTTCAAGGAAGATGGTGACAGCGCGCTTTGATGCATCCTTCAGCAACCCATAAAAAACCATAGTATTTCATTAACCCATAACAATTAAATTCTAACACAATGATACAATTCGATTTACCCAACGAGCAATCATCCATCATTAAAGTAATTGGTGTTGGCGGTGGAGGAAGCAACGCCGTCAACTACATGCACAGCCTTGGCATAGAGGGTGTAGATTTTATTGTCTGCAATACAGATGCACAAGCATTGGCTTTGAGCAAAGTACCCAATAAAATCCAGCTAGGTCCATCGCTCACGCAAGGCTTGGGTGCAGGTGCCAATCCGGAAATTGGAAGGCAGGCAACTGAGGAAAGTTTGGATGAGATTCGTCGTATTTTGGAAGTGAATACCAAGATGGCCTTTGTTACTGCCGGTATGGGTGGTGGAACAGGAACCGGTGGTGCTCCCATCATTTCCAAGATCTGTAAAGACATGGGTATTCTTACTGTAGGCATCATCACCACTCCTTTTTCCTATGAAGGAAAGAAAAGAGCCCTGCATGCTGATAGCGGCATCCAGCAAATGAAGTCTCAGGTTGATACCTTGCTGGTCATCAGCAATGATAAGTTAAGACACCAGTTTGGAAACCTGACCATGAGTGCTGCACTGTCTACAGCAGATAATGTTTTGGCCACTGCTGCGAAGTGCATCACTGATGTGATCAATACCACTGGGCAGATCAATGTGGATTTTGCAGACGTTTGTACGGTCATGCGCAATGGTGGTGTAGCCATATTGGGCAGTGCCCGTGCACAAGGGGAAGACAGGGCACAGGTGGCCATTCAACAGGCATTGAATTCACCGTTGCTGAACGATAGTGATATCAAGGGTGCTAAGTGGATTTTGATCAACATCAATTCTCAAAAGGGTGAGACTGAATTCACAATGGATGAGGTTGAAACCATCCAGGAATATCTGCTTACGCAAGCAGGTCCTGATGCTGATGTAATTCTGGGACTTGGCTATGATGAGTCTTTGGGAGATGATATTAGCATCACCATCATCGCAACTGGGTTTGATCAAAAACTTCCACTCAGTGAGCAAAAACCTGAAACAAGGCAAGCGCCCAAGGATGAAAAAATCATGTTTACTTTGGATGTTAACCCTCAACCCAAGGCAGAAGTGGTCAATATTGTTCCTGTGCAAGAACTGGTAGAAGTGAAAACAGAAGCGCCAGAGATGGCGACTCCAGTGGTAATCCAAGATTTACAGGAAGAGGAACCTATTGCGAAAGCCATTGAACTTCAGGCCGAATACATTCCAACGCTTGTAATCGAACCAACAATGGAAGTTGAAGAAACCATTGCATTGCATGAGCCCGTGTCTCAAGTTGCAGAGCAGGAATTTGTTGAAGAGGAGGGCCCCATGGTTTTTGAGCTTGATCTTACCATCAAGGAATTGCCAGTCATGACTGAAGTCCATGCTTCACCTGCTGTGGTTTCATTGGAAGAGCCAGCACAAGAGGAGGTGAAGCCAGTTGTTGTCTCACAAGCCTTCAGTCCTGCAATGGGTTCTTTCTTGAAACGACCTACCAATATTTATGCCAACGAGGCAGCAAAAGAAAGCCAGGCTCCTGTTCAGGCTACTGAAGTAAAATTGCCCGAAGCAAATACAGCGTCCATTGAGCTTGTAGAAAAATTGGATGTGGAAGCCACCAATACAGCGGAACCGCTCTCAACCCACAACCCACAGCCTACAACCCATAACCCAGAACCCAGCGCTGAAATGAAAGCGTCAGAAGAACCATTTGAAATGGTCTATCATGAGGCGTCTGTACCCAAGGCTTTAGTGGCAGAAGAGCCAATTTTGAGCAGTACATTTGTTCAGGAAATGGGGGCACTGGACGAGGCGGAAATGCAAAAGGCAAGGGCAGCGGAGAGGTTGCACAAGTTGAGAAACCTTTCTTTCAATTTTGGTTCTGCTGACCCTAATAATGAGTACGAGAATATTCCCGCCTATGTCAGGCAAAACCTCCAGGTACACAATACCACGCTGGCTTCTGTTGAGAAATTTTACAGCAGTTATGCGGTAGGAACTGACGAAAACAACATAGCCCAGATCAGTACAATCAATACTTTCCTTGAAGGAAAGAAACCAGACTGATGAAAAACCTTCCTTTACCCCAAGCCCCGGATATCCATCTGGGGCTTTTTTATTTTTTGATCTATACAGTTGTTCGGTTTCATCGTAATTTTGCAAAAAGATAAGCCATGCCAACAGTTTTGATTACAGGAGGAACAGGAATGATCGGTACCGCTTTGAGCAGGCATTTGCTCAACCAGGGTTATGATGTAATCATCCTTTCCAGGAATCCTGTTGAAACGGCTTCTGTATACAAGACCAGTTCTTCTCAAAACAGTTTCAGGCCAAGCGGTAATATTTTTTATGCCAAGTGGGATACAGAGAAGCAAATGATTGATCCGCAAGCCATTGCGAAGGCTGACCATATTGTGCACCTGGCTGGAGAGGGCGTAGCCAAGAAAAGATGGACAAAAAAGCGAAAGGAAGCCATCAGGCTGAGCCGCACCCAGTCAAGTGAGTTGTTGTTCAACTGCCTTTCTTCTCAGCCCAACAAGGTCAAGTCTGTTATCAGTGCCTCTGCCATTGGCTGGTATGGTCCTGATCAGGGAAAAATATTTACCGAGGAAGATCCTGCCGCCAATGACTTTCTTGGACAAACCTGCAAGGCCTGGGAAGAGAGCATTGACCAGGTGCAAACACTGGGGAAAAGGCTGGTCAAGTTGAGGCTTGGGATTGCCTTGAGCAATGAAGGAGGCGCCTTGGCAGAATTCAAAAAGCCTGCAAGATTTGGTGTTGCTGCCGTGTTGGGCTCTGGCCGTCAGGTAACCAGCTGGATTCATATTGACGATCTTTGCAGGGCATTTATCCATGCCATTGAAACAGCATCAATGGAGGGCGTTTACAACCTGGTTGCGCCACAACCTGCTACCAACAAGGAGTTGACGCTGCTGATTGCCAATGCCATGAATGGACATTTTTTCATCCCCATCAAGGTACCCGCTTTTCTGCTGAAATTGATCATGGGTGAAATGAGTGTAGAAGTCTTGAAAAGCACAACCGTTGATTCAGGTAAATTGCAAAGCACCGGATTCAATTTCATTTATACCAACATCCATTCAGCGATAAAGCACCTCATTGGATAAACATCCGGCATTGAGATTTTATTGATGTGATCTAGTCAGAACATGGTCATATCCTGAACAGGCTGACTGCATCATCATTGATCTCTAACGCATAGGTTTGACCAATGGCGATGGCAACATTTTCTTTTTCGTGGCTGATGGGAAATCCAAAACATTTCGGATAGGCATATTCCTGAACAGCCTCCGCAATGATGGCATAGGCCGTTTTGCCAAAAGTTCTCTCCGTGTCTTTGTTATCTGAAAAGCCACCTACAATCAGGCCCTTGAGTTTTTTTAATTTTCCTGCTCTTTTCAGTTGCAGCATCATCCTGTCAATATTGTACAGCTGTTCTCCAATGTCTTCAATGAAAAGAATTTTTCCATCTGTATCATACTCCGCATTGGTGCCAATGCAATGGGCCATCAGGCAGAGGTTTCCACCAATGACTGCTGCTTTGGCCTTCCCGTTTTGGTTGAGGGGATCTGTCGTTGCGCTATAATGCACTGGTTTTCCTTCAAGCGTATCTTTCAATGAAAAGGTAAACCGGTTTTCCCCATCATTGAAAGCGCCTGCCATTGGCCCATGAATACTTGATATCCCCAGTTGCGCCTGCATGTAACCATGGAGCACGGTGATGTCGCTGAACCCAACGATCCACTTGGGATTTTTTTTGAAAGCCTTCCAGTTGATGCCATCCAGGATCCTTGTGGTACCATATCCGCCTCTTCCACAGAGGATGGCGTTTACAGAGGGATCATCGAGAAATGATTGCAGGTCATTCAATCTTTCCTCGTCAGTGCCGGAGAAATAATTTTTGGATTTTCCCCCCAGGGTTTTTCCTTTGACCACCTTGTATCCCCATTTTTTCAGTGTCTGTATGCAGGCCTTGGCTTTTTCTGCAGGCATAAAGCCGGCAGGGCAAACGATACCAATGGTATCGCCTGGTTGGAGGTATGGAGGGATCTTCATGGCCTAAAATTAGGTGTTATGGCTAAAAAATGCCCTAAATCCTTCGATACATTTGGTTATTTTTGCCAACACGAAAAAAAGCAAATGAACAATCTTCCCAAACGATACCTTGTTACCTCTGCACTTCCTTACGCCAACGGACTGAAACATATCGGTCACCTGGCGGGTGCCTATATCCCTGCAGATATTTATTCCCGTTACCTCCGGGCACAGAAAAGGGATGTTGTTTTTGTTTGTGGC
>Ga0207909_1000270_pt1 | contig 18932 bp, 40 predicted proteins | sample LakMenEpi05May10_FD_150672 | JGI IMG/M metagenome (GOLD analysis project Ga0207909, IMG submission 150672) | Freshwater microbial communities from Lake Mendota, WI - 05MAY2010 deep hole epilimnion (SPAdes) | ecosystem: Environmental > Aquatic > Freshwater > Lake > Epilimnion/Euphotic zone ...
GCTATTAGGGGTTCCTCCTGATTTTCCTGAAGAAGATCTTCGAAAAATTTCAGATAAAATGGTTAAAGTAGATATTTCAGATGTGACAGATTTAGATACTAAAATTTGGCATTGTTGTGAACAAACTGCTAACAATTGGATTTTTCATATAAATAATTATAAAGTTAAAGAAATGAGTCCTTATGTAACTCATCATTTCGAGAATAAAGGAAATTGTATAGAATTTGCTAAGTACTTAATTAATTGATAAGAGATTATGCTTGTATAAATAAAAAATATGATTATAGGAAATGGATTGTTAGCTAGTGCTTTTCGGAATTCTAAAATGAATTTTGATGATTCTATTATTTTCGCTTCGGGAGTATCTAATTCATTGGAAGAGAATCAAGAAGAGTACGATAGAGAAGAAAGCTTAATAAAACAAATTATCTTAAAAAATAGAGATTTGAAATTTATTTATTTCAGCAGTTCTTCTGTAGGTTTAATTGAAAATAAATATTATTATTTCAAGTTATCTATGGAAAAGCTAATCAAAGATTCTACATCTAATTATATTATATTTCGTGTTCCTCAAATCGTTGGTAAATCTGGTAACTCTAAAAATTTGGTTAATTTTTTAAAAAACGCAATAATAAATCAGGAAAAATTAACTGTATGTCAGAATGCTATTCGATTTTTAATAGATGTAGAAGATTTGGTTAATGTAGTTTATTATTGCAAAGATAAACAAAATTGTAAAATTTTAAATTTTTATGGCATAGAGAAAACAAATGTTATTGACTTATGTAATAGTATAGGGAATATACTTCAAAAAAAACCAGTATTGAATATTGTAGATGATAAAAAATACGAAACACCGCTTTTAAAAAATAGTGATATCATATTAGAAGCTATTGCTTCAATAAATATTAGCAATTACACTTCCAATGTTCTTAAGAAATATATATAAAAATGATTAATAAGAAAAATTTTATAGATTTGCATGAAAAATATTCTTATGTTTCAGATGTAAATCTGATGTCTAAAGACGAGGATTGGGCTAAAATTATATCATCTTATGATAATTTTAAATTGAATGAAGCAATAAAAATTCCTAAAAAAATACATCAAATATGGCTTGGAGGAAAATTACCAGATAGTTATAAAAGATTAACTGAGTCTTGGAGTAAATTTAATCCAGAATGGGAGTACAAATTGTGGACAGATGATGATGTAAAAGAATTAGAGTTAATAAATAGAGAAACCTTTGATTCTATAAAAAACTTGGGAATGAAATCGGATTTATTACGTTTCGAAATTCTTAATAAATTTGGAGGTCTATATGCGGATACTGATTTCGAATGTTTGAAACCTTTTGATTCTTTCCATAAATTATCTTTTTATACGGGTCTTATTTTTTGCAGAGAAGTAGGCGCAAATATAGGTTTATTAGGTTCGATTCCCGGCCATCCTATATTAATAGATTATTTAAATAATATTAATTATAATGGAGGAGAATCAGTTCACGATATATTTCATACTACGGGTCCTGATTTTTTTACAAAAATACTTTTAAGAAATCTGACTTTAGAAACCACAGATACAGTATGTTTCCCTACTATATATTTCTATCCTTTTCATCCCACTTTTCATCCACAAGAGAGATTATTTGGGTTTGAAGAAAAGGATAGAGATTTAATTGAAAAATTTATAACAGAAGATTCTTACGCAACACATTGGTGGCATGTTAGTTGGAATAAATAAAAATAAATAAAATGGAATTTGATTATGTTGAAGGGTCAAAATTTATTGGCCTATCTGATTTAGGATACTGTCATGATCCTAATTATTATTTTTATACTGTATTTCCTAATACATTCACAGAGGAAAAAATAAATGCTCTTGAAAAAGAAGTAATCATCATTTATACTTGCACTCATTGGGCTGAAAATCTTTTTGAAGAGCTTAAAAAAATCAAAACTGAAAAAAAATTTGTTTTAATAACCCATAATTCAGATCACGATTTAAATGAAAATATATATAAATTAAAACCTGATAATATTATTAAATGGTTTGCTCAAAATGTTAATTATTCTAATGATAAGAATGATTTCGAATCTATACCAATTGGTCTTGAGAATCCTAGTTGGTTTAATCATGTACATAAAATAGAAAATTTACTTAATAAATTAAAAACGGAAAAAAATATAAAAAATTTATTGTATGTTAATCATACTGTCAGATCCTTTCCTTCTGAAAGGACAGAGCCTTATAGATTATTTACTGATAAAAGTTGGTGTACAATTGAATGTCATGAAAATGGTAATAATTTTCAGGCTTATATAGACAATGTATATAATCATAAATTTATATTATGTCCAAGAGGAAATGGTTTAGATACTCATAGATTTTGGGAAACATTACATTTAAAATCAATTCCTATAGTTATAAAAAATATTAATAATTCATATTATAATGATTTGCCAGTAGTTTATGTTAATAATTGGGAAGAAATAACTGAAGAATTTTTAAATAAAGAATATGAAAAAATAATTAATAGTACTTATAATTATGAAAAATTATACTTTGAATTTTGGAAAAATAAAATATTGAATTACGTAAAATAAAAATATGAAAATTAATAATGGATATGAATCTCATAGGTTCGTCTTAGAACATGTAGTTAAAAATTTAAAGAACAAATCTGTTTTAGAACTTGGGTGTGGTGATTACTCAACAAAATTAATACATGATATTCTTAATAATAGAAACTCAAAAATTACTTCAATAGATACTGACTTAGCTTGGCTACAAAAATATCTGTATTTAAAAAATGATTATCATGAATTAATTTATTGGGATATAAATAAATTAAATGAATTTTATGATAACGATACTCATGAATGGGGGTTAGTTTTTGTTGATACTGCTAGTTGGGATTCTAGAATAGCTGCCATAAATAAGTATCGTGAAAGCGCTGATTTTTTAATTTTACATGACTGTGATTATTATGCTAATAGTAATACTATTGGCAAAACTATTAAACCTGTAAATCAAAAAGAAAATGATATGGGTATCAGGGACTATGGTAAAGAAATGTTTAAATATTGGTTAGAATATTCGATAGAAGATTGGGCGTCATATAACAGTTGGTTACCTCCAACTCTACTTGCTAGTAATAAATATCCACTTAATGATATAAAAATTGAGAATATGATTATAACAAATAAAAGTAAATAATTAAAATATAAAATATGGAAAAATATATTGAAAAATTATTAAAAATTATTGATTTCTCTGATGGTTTTTATATTGAAGCTGGCGCTAATGATGGAATTTCTCAAAGTTATACTTATGAATTAGAAAAAAAAGGTTGGAAAGGTATATTAGTTGAACCTTCTTTAGCTTCTTTCAATGAATGCATTAAAAATAGATCTAAAGATAATCATTTTTTTAATTGTGCTTTGGTAAATTCTGAAGAATTAACAGAAATTTCAGGAGATTTTAATGGATCTTTAATATCAAGTATAAACGCTCAAAGGTATAAAGGTTATAATAATAATAGCGATAATAGAAATATTTTAACTAAAGTAAAATCTTTTACTTTAAATTATATTTTGGATAAATTAAATATTGAAAATATAGATTTATTAAGTTTAGATGTAGAAGGTTATGAATTAGAGGTTTTGCAAGGACTAAATTTAGAAAAATATAAGCCAAAATATATTTTAATTGAAGTATACGATAAGCAAAAAAAAGATATTTTTAAAATGATGGAAGACAATAATTATAAATTAATTAGCAATTTAACTGGTTATAATTTATTGGATTTTCCAAATTGGGATGGTACTTGTAACGATTATTTATTTAAAATAAATTTATAGAAATAAAAGATATGAAAGATTTTTGTATAATATTAGTTTTTGATAAGGGATATGTAAACAAGTCTTATGAAACCATCAAAGAAATAAGAAAGATTGGTCAATATACTGGAGATATTGTATGTATAGTTAGCGATGATTTAAAAGATCATACAGATTTATTATATGTTGACGAAAAAATTATAATTAAACACTTTAAAGAAATAGATAAAAGTGCATTGAATGAAATGTTAGAAATTACCCCTATCACATTAGATATGCAGGGTAAAAATAAACCTATTCATTGGCAAAAATTTAATTGTTTTAGAACTTATTTTAGAGATAATTATAAAAAATGTTTATATTTAGATACTGGAATGAGAATAATTAAACCTTTGGATAAAATAATTAATTTAGATTGTAAAAATAAGATTCTAGCTCATTCAGATTGTTATCCAACATACGAATGGAAACTTCATCGACAGTTTGATTATACAGTTTTTCCTAAAGAGTATGAAGAATTAGTTAATACTTATAATTTAAATGTTAATTATTTTCAAGCTACTATGTATATGTTTGATACAGAAATAATTTATGATGATACATATGATTCATTAGTATATTTATCTAATAAATATCCTAATTCTAGAACAAATGATCAAGGTATTATGAATATTTATTTTTTATGTATTAGAAATATTTGGGAGCAAATTAGAATAAAAGATGATGAAACATTTTACTATGATTTTTCAGAGAGATATGGCCTCAATAAAAGCAATTATATAATGCTTAAGTATCCTCAAACATAAATTTGCAAAATATAAACTTGACAAATTTTTAATGATACACTATATATAGAAAATTATGATTAATTTGGGAAATTACTTTGTTCCTCAAGAGGTATTAAATGGTATATGTTTTGACATTCTTTAGTGTATGGAAATGATTCTTTCCATATAGAGTCTAATAAAGAACTACTTTACAAAATTAAAAAATAATATTTTTATGAAAAAATTTGAAGAGGAGCTTTTTAAACTGCATAAGAAATTGCATAATAAAGATATATTTTCTTTTTCAAAGTATGCAGATGGAGAATGGGCTATTATGAATAAAATTCCATTAAATAATGGAGAATTCAAAAGTGAATATAATCAAGATTTTTACAGGGAAAAATTAATAGAATCTTTTAAATTTAAAGATAAAAATTATATAGTAGGTATTTCTTGCGAATGCTGTCAGGGTATAGAACATGATAAAATGAAAATGTTCTCAGAGCAAGAAGATGAAAACTTAACATTTGCTAATGTATTTGTTAATACTAATTATTCTTTATACAAATCTCTTTTTATAGAAGAATACAAGAAAAATGATATTCATTTAATATGCAATGAAAATTCCAAAATAGAAAATTTACCTTTTAAAGTAGAAAAATCTTATTTAGTAGGTTTTAATGCGTGGGTAAATAATTACAATCTTATCGAAGAAATAATTCAACAGAATATTAATGGTAAATTATTTTTATTTTGTTGTGGTCCATTTGGCAATATTTTAGCTCATCAACTTTATAAAGCTAATAAAAATAATATATATTTAGATATAGGATCGACATTAAATCCTTGGCTTCAATCAGAGGGATTTAAAAGAGATTATTATTGTGAAGGGAATTTTTCTAAAAAAACTTGTAAATGGGTTTAAATAAAAATGATAAAAACTATTGAATATAAAAATAAAGTTTACCCAGAGTTTCAAACTAAAGGATTTGCTTCTAAATTCTGTTTCCCATTTGCAATAGAAGTTTGTGAAGGAATTGGTTATGATATAGGGTGCATGAAGAAAGAATGGAGTTTTCCTAATTCTATACCTATTGATTTATCATTTAACAATGGATATGATGCTAACAATCTGCCAGATGAATTAGTTGATTACATATTTAGTTCTCATTGCTTAGAACATTTAAATAATTGGGTAAATACTCTTGATTATTGGTACGAAAAGTTAAAAATCGGAGGGATATTATTTTTATATTTACCTGATTATTCTCAAGAATATTGGAGACCTTGGAACAATAAAAAACATTTAAATATTATTAAACCAGAATTTATTAAAGATTATTTAGAAAATAAGGAGTATAAAAAAATATTTGTTTCTGGAGTAGATCTTTTCAATAGCTTCATGGTTATGGCTGAAAAATAAAATAAATTACAATGAATAAAGATTTTACAGTAATACTGAATTGTTATAAAAGGCCACATACGATAAAAGAACAGTATGAGTCTTTAATAAATCAAAGTATAAAACCTAAAGAAATTTTAATTTGGCAAAATAAAGGAGATTATAATGATTTTGAACCTTTAGATAAGGATATATTTAAAGAAGCTAAAAGTACTATATCTAATAATAATTGGGGTGTTTGGTCTAGATTCGCTTATGCATTGAATGCTAATAACGAGAACATTGTAGTTTTTGATGATGATACTATACCGGGAAGCAAATGGTTAGAAAACTGTATTGACACATGGGAAGAAGGCCATGAAGGTCTTCTCGGTACAATAGGAATTATTGCAAATGACTTAACTTATTATAATTATTTAAGATATGGATGGGCAAATCCTAATGAAAATATACAGCAAGTAGATTTTGTTGGTCATAGTTGGGTATTTAAAAAAGAATGGCTTGGGGCATTTTGGCGTGAAGCTTCTAATCCTGAAAGTATATTTTGCGGAGAAGACATTCATTTTTCTTATGCTATTCAAAAATATCTAGGTTTAAAAACTTATGTTCCTAAACATCCTTTTTTCGATAGAGAGTTATGGGGAAGTGACCCTGAGAAGGGTAGAAAATACGGTATGGAAAGCCATTGTATTTCTGTGAATATGCACGCAAGTCATTTTGGAAAAACTTTAAAGAATTACTCTGAAAAAGGTTTTAAATTCATGAATTTTTAATGAAAATCCTTGCTATTTACGGAACAAGACCTGAGTATATTAAAATTAAACCTGTAATAGAAAAGTCTAATAATATTAAGAGTTTATTTGTGAAGCAACATACAAATATTATTAACTTCGGAAATTATGATTTTACATTAGATATACAAAATACATGTTCTTCTAGGTTAAATTCTATATTTAGTGAAATATTATTAAAACTAGGGGAAATCTTAAAAGACTTTGATGCTATTTTAATTCAAGGGGATACAGCCACTGTAATGGCAAGTGCACTTGTAGCTTTTAATTTAAAAAAGAAAATTTTCTATTTAGAGTCAGGATTAAGAACTTTTGATTTTGATAACCCATTCCCAGAAGAAGGCTATAGACAAATGGTTAGTAGAATAGCTGATATAAATTTTTGCCCTACTCAATTATCTGCCGATAATTTAAAAAATGAAAATGTAAAGGGTTCTATTTATGTAGTAGGAAATACTTGCTTAGATAATATTATAGAGTATAGAGATAAAACTTCTTATTCTGATAAAATTCTAATCACATTGCATAGAAATGAAAATTTAAATAAAATAAAAGATTGGTTAATTAAAATTGAAGAAGCTTCTTTTAATAATCCTAATTTAAAATTTATATTTCCAATCCATCCTAACCCGATTATTAAAGAGGCTTGTATTGGAATAAAGAATATTATCTTTACAGATCCATTATCTCATGAAGATCTTTTAGATTTAATGAAAGATTGCTTATTCGTAGTAACTGATTCTGGAGGAATACAAGAAGAAGCTTGTTTTTTAAATAAAAAAATTATAGTTTGTAGAGAAACTACAGAAAGACCAGAGGGTATTTATAGTGGTCATATAAAAATATGTAAATATCCAAATGATTTTTTAAATATTTTTGATGAATGTTTAAAAGACTATTTTATAAATTTCGAGTGTCCTTATGGAGATGGAAATTCTTCAGTTAGAATAATAGATATTTTAAAAATATGAATAAATTTTAGTGGAATATAATATGTATAAAAATTATGAAATTTTAAATAATGGTGTAATTCACCAAAAAAAAATATTTAATCAAATAAAAAAATATGATGTAGAATATGTTAATAATAGATATAATTCATATGGAGTGAAAGGCCATCAAATATCAGGTCTAAGACTTGGATTTTTGATATCCAGTATTGGTAGATTTCCTAAATCCATTTTAGATGTTGGGTATGGAAATGGTGATTTTTTATCATTATGTAGTAACTATATAGAAAATTGTTATGGCAATGATATATCCGATTATCCATTGCCTGATAATGTAAAATTTACTAAAAATATCGCCGATGAGTTTTATGATGTAATTTGTTTTTTTGATGTTTTAGAACACTTTGAGAGTATTGATTTCGTAAAAAATTTAAATTGTAATTATATTTTTATTAGTGTTCCTTGGTGTCATTTTTTCAATGAAGAATGGTTTATGAATTGGAAACATAGAAGACCAGATGAGCACTTATGGCATTTCGATGATAAATCAATAGTTAATTTTTTTAACGAAAACAACTTTGAATTAGTTGCTATTAACAATATTGAGGATGTTGTTAGAAAAAGTGAATATGATTATGAAAATATATTAACTTGTATTTTTAAAAAAATAAAAAAATGTTGACAACTTTTTTCTATAGTGTAGACTGAAAGTCCAATGAAAAACTTGTTTTCTAAATTTATTTCAAATTTAATCGAAAAAAGACGAAAGGACAATGAGAGTATGGAGAAGGCGAAACTTGTTCATATTTACCTTGACAGTGTTGGAAAATGTTCTTACTCGTTCTTTAAAGGGGAGTACGCAGTGAGTAATCGGGAGATCCATAAACCAATTTGGAACAAGTATGTTGAGCACAAAAGCGACTACGAAATTTTCAAAAAAGTAAATTAGTATATATGCAAAACGGAAAAGGAGATAAAAATCGTATTTTAGATTATAAAAAGTATAATGAAAACTGGGATTTAATATTCTTAAAGAAGAAATCAAAAAAAATAAATTCCTTTAAAAAGAAAAAACAAAACTCTGAAGAAGAATAAAATAAGATGAACCCAGAATTCTATACCGTAAAACTTACTCTTAAACATCTTAAGTTAATTCAAGATGCTGTTGAAATGTATTCAAGGCTTCGATCTGGTCAGATTGATATAGCTCTAGACATTGTTTATCAAGATAAATTTCTTTGCCAAGAAGAAAAGCAATTGATTAGTTCAGTTGTTATAGACACGGTTTTTCCATCTAAACGCAAATTTAAAAATATTTCAGAGTTTGATAAAAACTCTTACCCAATAAGTCTGGCTATTAAAAGGCCTGCTTTAGAGGGAACAGAATTCTTTTCCGTTTCGAGCAAAGAGATAGGGAGAGGCAATATAGCTTATGAGATTCAAAAAACCTTTGAGCAGTTTTTAGCTGTTCATTTTAATAATGGTTTCTTTAACCCTACCTTCCGTCAATTTGATGATCCTTGTAAAGTTTCTGATGAACCTTTACCTGAGATTCTAGGCTTTAAGAAAACTAAAGAATTTTACATCGAAGACCCAGAGATTAATTTGGAAATTCATAAGAATTTGTTAAATAAACTACCCGAGAAAGCATGGGAAATTGTTGATGAGTATTTCCAAGATTCTTTACCAAAAGGGGAATCTTCTTTAATTTGCTATGATAATAATAATAGTAAATATTATATAGAAGTAAGAAAACCTATTGACAGTAAGTTAAAATGACAGTAGAGTCATGGGAAATGAGTATTCCCTTTAGTATTATAAACTACTATGGTTATGGTGTAAACTTCTTAAAACGTATGGATCTTGGAGAAAAGTCTTGGTTATTAGAAGTTGTTGACAATTCAAACGAAAAAGTGGTTTTAGTAGAAGAGACTAAAGGTTCAGAAATCGAAGCATTGGCAAGTATACTCAAGTCTATAGATTCCTCATTCTTAAAGGATAAAAAGTGATAATTAAAAAAAGAAAAGTTTTAGAAAGGCTTAAAACTTTAGCTTGGAATAATTTATCCCGTGAAAGCAGGTGTTTCCATATTGCGTTTATTTTTAAAGGTAATAATATATTGTCAATAGGGGTGAATTCAAAAAAGACTCATCCTCAAATTAAAAAATATGGGTATCAAGATTTCTCTCGTCTCCATGCAGAACTTGCTGCGGCCATTAAATTTGGTAAGACTGATTGCAGAAAATATTCTTTGGCTGTATTAAGGATTGACAGGAATGGAGAGTTCAATCAGAGTAAGCCTTGCGAATGCTGTTCTAATATGTTAAATCAATTAAATTTTAAAAATGTTTATTTCACAAACGGCGAAGGAGAATGGGAGTCTAATTAAAGTAATGAAATATTCTGATTTAATTTGTATTTTTGATAATCAAATAAATGAAAAACTTGTTGGAATAAGTAGTTCAATTTCTGATTTAATGTGGAAATCAATTTCGACTTCAATGCTAAATCCAACTTATTATTTTTTTCAGGATTCTATTGGGAATTCAGTCGGACGCCCTATATGGCAATCCACTCAAAATTCAGTAAAAAATCTTATATATAATTTAAATGCAGAATGCTCATACAATCCGATGGGAAGTGAGGAATAAAATAACAAATCTAGCTTATAATTCTCTACGTCACTCTGTTGATTATTCAATCCAAAATTTAATTTATACTCTAATTGAAATTCCAGTTAGAGATTCCACTGAAAATTTAATTCAAAGTTCTGCTCAAAAATTAATTAAAGAATTGAATGAAAAGTATTAATAAAGTTCAAAAATTAATAAATGAATCTATTTATAATCAAATTTGTTTAATAATTTATAATTCGATTGACTATTCACTATTCTGTTCTCTCTCGGAGTCAACATTTTCGAAAGTGAGAGGCTCAAATGAAAATTCAGTAGAGGATTCATTCGCAAATTCGATTAAAGAACTAAATTTGATTAAAAAAATCAATGAGAAGCAACCTCGATAATTTATTTAATAATTCTTTACGAATTTTGATCTGGAATTTTATTAATCCTTTAGTTGGTAAGTCTATGAATTCTTCAATTAGAAATTCAATTCATCGTTTAGTTGAAAGTCCTATAGAGCACTCTTCAATTGGTACTAAAATATGGGACTCTGCTATAGATTCAATTGATAAATTAAATGAGAAATCTTTATAACATAACAATTACGATCAGTGAACGTGTATTTCATTCTATTTGTGATTCTTCATCTATAGATTCTATATACAGTTCAGTCAGAAATTCAATTGATTATTTAATTAATTATTTAGTTAAAAATTCTTTTTCTAATGTTGCACAAGTTTCGGCTGGCAATAAAATCTTGATTCAATCTAAACATTTAATTCAGAGGTTAAATGAAAACTTTACAAAAAATTGATAATTCAATTTGGTATTCTTTTAGGTCTTCAATTTGGGATTCCATCTATCTTTTAGTCAATAATTCAATTGAAGATTCTGCATTAAGTTCAATTCGTATTTCATTATATTTAGGTATAGAATTAACTGAAACTTCAATAAAACATTCAGTTTTAAATTCAATTCGAAATTCAATTAACAAATTAAATGATTGATTTTAATCCGCTTCATAGTAGAGTTTCGCGTTCTGTAAAAATTCCAGTCTGGGATTCAATCTTATACGCTATCAGTAATCCATTAGTTCCTTCTATTGAGAATTCAATCGTAGATTTTTCTGATAGTTATTCCATTTCAATCTGTAATTCAACAGAATATTTAATAGACCAATTGAATGAAAAGTTTTAGTTTGTACTGTTACGGAACTTATAATTTAGTTTATGATTCAGTTAAATGGAAAATTTTGAATTTAATACAAAACCCATTTCTTCATTCAATTGAGGATTTAACAGATGATTCAATTTATCATTTAGTTGAAAATCCATTCGGGAATTCAATTGGAAAATTAACACAAAAAATGATTAACAAATTAAATGAAAATTTCTAATATTAATGAGTGTAAAGTCAATGATATAATTGGTCATAAAGTGTGTCTTGGAATACAGGGCTCATTTCTGTTTTTAATTAATGATTTAATTTTTCATTCTTCGTTTAATGCATTTTCTATTCGACGCTCAATTTATGATTCAATAAACTATCCAGATAATAATATGGTTGAAGATCTTTCAATAAATGATATAATTGATAAATTAAATGAAAACGATTAATCAATATTTAAATCTGTGTAAACAAAAATTTGAAGATGATCATGAGTACACAAATATTTCTAAAAAAGAATGTGTTGACTTTATAATAGACAATGCTTTTTTTGACGGAGAGATCTCAGCGAGTATAATTGATCCTTTGAAATATAAAATCATGAACCTCATAAAATGACTGTTCAAAATAAAAAAAGAAATCAAATTAGATTAATCAAAAATTGGCACATTAAATTGCAAAATTATGATGGAAAAATTGTTTGGAAAGCTTATAGAGCTAACTGCCCTCATTCGTTAAAAAGGAAAGCTCTCAACTGTATAGATGTCGAAAAAGTTTTAGAATATAAAGAAGTAGAAAACAGCCAATATAAAAATATTTAAACATATGAAAATCAAATCTTTAACTCCTGAAAACGAAGCCGCTAAAGCTGATTACATTAAGAAGTGGATTGCTGTCGGTCATAATACAGATCGTCTTGATTACGATGAGACGCTAGATATAGTTAATAAGATTCAAACAGAACTGCTTGATCGGAAAAAGAGTCCGGTTATTATTGTAGATAATCCTATCCTTGCATGGATTGCCTGTCATATCGCTTTAGAGGGAACTCCTGTCAATGAGATCCTATGGAGAGTTGATGACTACGTAAGTGGTAAAACGAGAATGAAACTTGCTGATTTCGTTAATCCTTTTCTAGATGGATCTTTCGGCGCATCATTGTTTTCTTTTTATGATTATGTCTTTAATGAATTGAAAATTAAAGTTGATGATAATATTTTAGCTAAATATAAAATTTGGGAAGACTCTACAAAACTAGGAATGATTTTTCCTCTTGACAATGTATGTATTGTATCCCAAAAACCTCTGAAAATTAAAATCAACGAAGAAGGTAGGGTTCATGCAGATTGCGATGGCCCTGCTATCGAGTATGCTGGTGCTTTCGCTCCCAATGTTTGGTCGTTAGATGGAATAACAGTTCCTCAAGAGTTGGCGGAGACTCCATCTCATGAATTAAATATTCAATATTATAATTCTATTAAAAATGCTGATGTCAAAATGGCTTTTGTTAAAAAATACGGCGTGGAAAGAATGCTGGAGTTAGGCACTAAAATAGATACTTATGAAAATTACGATGAGGAGTGGTGGACAAAATCAGAGTATGAACTTTGGGATATGAAGAAATTATTTGTAGGGGTGAAATTCGCTCCGCATTTAAAAATGCTTAATCAGACTACTGGAGTTTGGCATGTTGAAGCTGTTTCTCCTCGTTGCAGGTCTCTGCAAGACGCTATTAAAGAAAGATTCCGGGGCAGAGAGTTAAATATTCTTTCGATTTCTTGATATATTTCTTATATGTCACATGTACTGAAAAATACAATTAGGTTTTTGCCAAGGGAATATAATTCATTTATTCGTAAGCCTATTTTGGACTCTATTTATTCTTCACTTGAAAGTAGTCTTAGGAAAAATATAGTAGATTTTCATTGGAGATCTTTATTTATCCCTAATTCTATGGACCCAACATGTTGTAGAAATGCAGTCGAAGAATTAAACAGTATTTATTTTAAAGAACATTTAAAAAATGATTAAGAATTCTATTTTAAGTGAATCTGCTCGGGCTTCATTGAGAGACCCTATATTAACAGAATTTTGGGCTTCTCTACTATCATCCTTCGAGATTAAAAATGCATCAGGTATAATGTTGTCCTTCATAGATCCTATGTCAGAAAATATTAATGGTATTAAAGTATATCCATTATTAAAATCTAAAGTCAAAGAGATGAATGTGGACATTGATAAACAAAAAGTAATTGCAAAAACAAGATATTTAACAGAAATGTCTTTTTTAGCAAAGACTCGGCGAGAGCCTTGGGATTCAGTGAATTCTTCTTTCTTTAATTCTATGAGTCGTTCAATTGATAATTCTATTTCTTATACAGTTACTACTCTATTAAGAATCCCTTTGAAAGATACTTTTAGAACTTTGCTCAAAGAGAGTGTTATAAATTCTAGTAATTCATTAATAAAAAACTTAAATAAATAAAGATTTCTTGAAAAAGATCTTGACTAAAACACTAAAATGTGTATACTCAAATAGTCATCTTATTACTTTATATGAAAAAATTAAAAAAAGCTATCGTTCACGGTGAATGTGTTTTGTTTTCGTCCCGTCTCCCTGCTGAAGCTGAACAAGAGATAATCGAAAGCAATTATGTTGTAATTGCTGACAGCGAAGTAACGGGTAACCATCACGTAGTAGATTTAAAGCCGGGGGTAAATGTATATAAAAAAGGAAGCCGTCGCTTCATAAAAAATTCAGTTGAGACTACTGTTCGTTGCGCTATAGCTGATAGGCACAATGATATTAAATTGTCTCCCGGAACATGGGAAATTGATTTCCAGCAAGAATATGATTATTTCTCTGAAAGCATGAGAAATGTCAGGGATTAATAAATTTAGTTAATAAAAAATACTTATGGAATTACTATCTACTGTTTTAGTCAAAACTTATCGAAATGGGAAGAATATCTTTTCTGTTGAAAAGACTTCCTTTGAAAATCGAAAAGGCCAGTGTTCATATTTAATTGATCATTTGAATTCTTCTAAATTGGTTCCTCCTGCTGAGGTTCCAGCTAGTATAGTAAGCAGGGATGATCTTTTGAATATTATTAGAGAAATGAGTAATTTAGATTAAACAAAAATAAAAATGAAAATACAACATATTCGACGGGATAAAAAATTAGTAGGAACTATTGTTGCTGTTAAAAACGAAGCAAAAGGAGTCGTTCAAGTAGGATTTTCTATGCCAATGAAGGGAGAAAATGCTAGTAAGAAAAAGGGTGTTGAATTTGCTATGGCTAGAGCCTTGAACAGTCCATCAACTTTAGTTCCTAAGAAAATTGAACCTGAATTTAGAGAGTTTGTGAATCATATTTCTTCTAGAAAAGAGTTTGATGGATTCCATACTCCTCTTCCCGATGATTTCATTTATACTTACAATTCAACTGGATTTAATGTTGAAGATTTAGTAAAATTACACTAAATACACAAATTAGATAAGAATTCTTATTAAATGCTAGTGTATAGAATATTACACTAGACGGAAATATAGATTATTTTTTACGTTTAATTTGAATAGAGAAAAAAGAATAGATAGAACTTGACAATAGTTTTTTAGCTGTTAAAATCCCTTCAAGAGTCTTACAAAATTTAATAAGAAAATTTGCTATAAAATAATTTTTGTATAACAATTTAGTGTAAGAGACCCTTAAAGAGCTACTAATAGACGATTAATAATTTGTATAAAATTAAAATAAACCACAAGAAATGCATACTGGCACAGTTAAGGAATTGCACGAATCTATTGTTTTAGAAAATATAGATTTGACCCTGCAAGAGTTTTATATTCTAATTAAAATTATGGAGAAGACTGGCTTCGCTAATAAGATCTCTCAGAAAGCTAATGTCGGCGCTGGGAGGCAATCAAGAGTATATCAAGTTAAGGATTCATTTTCAGTAAACCTAAATTTAAAATGATAGAACTATTAGAAAAAACAAACTTGATAGAATTGTTCGAGGAAAAAAAGATTGATGGCATTGCTCACGGAGTTAATAGCAATTGGTCTGGTCATTCGCCTACCTCTAAGATTCTATTGTCTCAATACCCAGAGCTATTAAAATCTTGTCAACAAAGTTTATTGAGAGCTCAAGGCCTCGGCTCAGTTAGTTTTATCAAAACTAAAAACGGCGATATTTTTAACCTATGCTTTGAAAAAATTCAAGGAATAGGAAGGAAAACGAACTACGAAGCTTTTTATCTAGCCTTTGAAGAATTAAAAATTTATCTAAAACCCGGATATAGAATCGCGATACCTTTTGATTTGGGTTGTAAAACATCTGGAGGTAGTTGGAAGGTTATTATCTCTATGCTTAGTGAATTGTTTGAAGAATCAGAAATTAAATTAATTATTTGTAAAAACGACTAAAATGAAAATTATTCAAGAAATTGAAAACTGTTATTTGCCTTTGGTGAAAAGGTTTTTACCTGAAAGAGTGAGTCAAGCTTCTGATATTGGTTATCAGATCGAATTGTTTTTGTCTTCTTCTGATGATTATTTTAATGTAAAGGCTTTGAGATTGAAAGAAGAGGGTAATGCCTTATCTGAAACTTTATACGATTTAGCTAAGATTGAGAAAGGTTTAGGAGAATCTGTAGATGATCTTTATTTGCCTGTAGAGGGTAATCCTATTTACTTTGGGTTTAATTTACAACCTTAAGTCTGTTCTTTGAAATTTTTGGGCCTAAATAGATTCGATTTAATTTCGAATTGCTGGTTAGCATGTAGTGGATTCTCGTTGGCCACTTTAAAAAACGGGAAAAAACAAAATAAACGCCGAAACCAATGAGTTCGACGCCTTGATTGCCGAAGCTGAAGCTATCTTCAACTCAGCAGACGAGGTTCTTGCAAAGTACAATCCAGAAATGGCATCTGTCTAGCAGGGTAGGAAGTTATTCCTTTAAACAGAAAATAGCCAGTTTGCTTATTTAAGGAAAATAAGTTTGTTTATCATTTTTTCAAAATGACTGTTGTTTCACAGTAAAAGAAAATAGATTGTCTTTTATCGAAAAAAAAGAAAAACATGTAACTAATCGGTGAGGAGGGATTAAAGACGTGGGAGCATTACCCACTAGGTCCACCATTTGACAGTTTTTTAGCTTTCTGTGCAAAAAAGCTATTGATTTTCTTGTGAAAAGCAGTATATTCATTCTGTGAACATCTTCTTTCTCGATCTCGAACCAAAAAAATGCGCCGAATATCATGTGGATTCACATGTTGTTAAAATTATCCTTGAGGCTTGCCAGATGATGGCAACTGCTTATCCTAAAGGCGGAGCTCCTTATAAACACACTCATGCAAATCATCCCATGGCCGTCTGGGTTAGATCAAGCCTCGATAATTTCGTATGGACTCTTGATTATTGTTATGCTTTGTGTAGCGAATATACATACCGCTATGGTAAACGGCACAAGAGTCAAGATGTTGCCGATTGGTTTGCTGATAATCTGCCTAACATTGATGATATTGGATTTATTGATCCACCTCGTTGCTTTGGCGAAATTAAAGCCAGCAAATCCGATTGTATTGTAAAAGACTATCAGGATTACTACAGAGTTGGAAAAACCCATTTGTTCAAATGGAGTAAAAGAGAAAAGCCTTCTTGGCTTTAAATTATGATTAAAAGTTTGACAACTAAAATAAAATTAATATATTTAAGTATGAGACTACCAAGTATACATTCTAATGGGACAGGAAGAGATACTTTAATCAAACAATACGATGAATTATCTACAGCTTTTAATAATTTTGCTAAAAAATGGGAAGAAATAGAATTCCATGCTAGGGATTATTATGTTCAGGGACAAGAAGCTTGGGTAGAGGCTTGTGCGGAAAGAAGAGATAAAGCTGAATATTTAATGTCTGTAGGCCGTTATATTAACGAAATTAGAGAACATCTTTACAGTAAAAAATGAATATTAAATATGCATGGAAACTATGGGCAAAAGCTCTAGGAGAAAAACCTTCTAATTTGGATCATGAAGCTGATAGGATTGCTATTTTAAGAACTTTGATCTTTTTTTGCTACTTGATTACTAATATTTTTATTGTATTAGGGGTAATTAGACATTGGTAATAACATTCTGCCTCTTCGTGAGTATATCCATTATAATCTTTAAAATTAAATGGAGCAGAATAAATGAACTACAATGAATCAAATCGGCCTATAAATGTGGCTATTATTTTTCAAGACAATGAGATTTCTAGAATTTTAAGCTCAAAACCTTTAAAAATAGTAAAAATAGACTTTGACGACAAGAGCAAAGAAGAAGATAATGCTGAATACTTAGAATATTTAGAGATGTCTCTACCAAACGAAATTAAATTTAAATGAATATTATAGGCGATATTGATATTATTGGGGATACCCACGGGAGTAATCGGTCTATCTCAAGATGGGCTGAACTCGGAGATACTCAAAACTTGATCCATGTGGGTGATTTTGGAGTCGGTTTTAAAGGTTCTATGCCTAAAATTTCACAATTAGGGCAAGAATTAAATAACTTTAGTAAAAATGTTTACGTTGTTAGAGGAAACCACGACGATCCATCTTTTTTCGATGGAAGAATGTATGGTGGTTATTACGGAGGTATACATTTCCTAAGAGACGGAACGATTGCTACTTGGAATGGCAAAAAAATACTTTTCAATGGCGGAGCGGTTTCCATTGACAGGGCTCATAGAATAAATGAAATTGATATTTGGGAAGATGAGGAATTTAAGCCTTTTAAGAAAATAGAGACTGAAATTGATCATCTAGTGACTCATTCTTCTTTCCCTGAGGTCACAAGCTTTCCAATTAAGGGGGAAATGGTGGTCGCTTTTGCTAAATACGATCAAGATTTGATTTCTGATCTAGAAAAAGAATCTCAGTCTATTAAAAATTGGGTAGACTCTCTAATAGAAAATCAGGAAAAAAAAATAAAGACTTGGCATTACGGCCATTTTCATAAATCTCATCAGTCAAATTATAATGGGATCAAATGTATTTGTTTGAATATTGAAGAAATTCGACCATTTGATGAAGATTTTGCTAAAAGATTTTACTAAAATCCCTTGACTTTCGGTTTAGTTGTGCTAGAATAGCAGAAGAAATACAAAAGGCCCCATAATTTAAAGGATAAAATACCTGACTTCTAATCAGGCCATCCAAGTTCGATTCTTGGTGGGGCTACCAATCTTTCTTAATAATATTTTTCAGTCAATACATGCTCCCATGATGAAATTGGTAAACATGACAGACTTAAAATCTGTTGCCTAAAGGCTTCTCGGTTCGAGTCCGAGTGGGAGCACTTCATTACAGGCCATTAGCTCAGCGGTTAGAGCAGAGGAC
>Ga0207909_1000276_pt1 | contig 18749 bp, 18 predicted proteins | sample LakMenEpi05May10_FD_150672 | JGI IMG/M metagenome (GOLD analysis project Ga0207909, IMG submission 150672) | Freshwater microbial communities from Lake Mendota, WI - 05MAY2010 deep hole epilimnion (SPAdes) | ecosystem: Environmental > Aquatic > Freshwater > Lake > Epilimnion/Euphotic zone ...
AGAAACATATCGTCATCACTCTGGCGATCAATGGTATACTTCCCGCCACTCTTTGCAAGAACGGCATCGCGAATCAGTCCCTGTAGGGCATTGACGTTGCTCACACTGAAAAACAGAGTATTCAGAGGAGATGCAGCCTGACGATAGTGCATCGTCTCCGACATCTGACTGGAGGGGAGATCTTTTGTAGGAACGTTGTCTCCTGAGATACGGTATGCGGCATATGCAGTGCGGTCACCTGCCGCACTTGCGATATCTGGTACACGGCCAGTGTTCTTTGGGGCATTCCAGACAGCAGTTTGCGTAAAAAAATCGGAGTATTCCATTTGCTTTCACGATTAGATTAGTTTACGACTGTGCCACCGATTTCGGTCGTATCTGGTATCTTATGTACAAGCTCAAATGAATAGATAGGCTGTTGTGTAACATTTAGAACGGGTAGGCTATTTCCAGTTCCCAATAGAGACTGTATGTTCAGAATAGAGTTATCTGAGTCAACCGCTCCGGGATACAAATCAACAAGAACCCCGGTGTTCAATCGCTTAGTGAAATTGGGAATGAAAAATACGTTAAAGAAATCTATTACAGAATCTGTTGAGGTTGGCACGTTACTTGCAGGAATATATGTATTTGTGAGGGGGTCAAATGCATATATCTGGACGTCTAATACTGGAAATGTCTGGTCTATCAAACTATTCAGGAACGATTTCTTGTCAAGATTGCTCCCAATAGCAGACCCCTTCTCGATCAGTCGGAGATAGGGTGTATAAAATGACACGCGGTCTCCTACTCGAAGCTGACTTTTGGGATATGTTTTGTATGCAGGCGTCACACACAAAAGAGTGGCACGACTGACGCCTCCGCTTACGGTTGTAGCAAGAAGGATGTTGTCAATTGCAAGATCATCGGGTTGGTTCAGTGCAAAGGGAACTCCGTGTGGATCAGCTACCGTTATTGCTATCTTCTGTAGACTTGTCAGTGGGCTTTGGAATTCAATGCCCTCTCCATTCCAAGGAATATAGTCAAAATACTGCGTTCCATTTGCAAGCCCAAAATTTATTTGAGCCCGATTACATTGAGTAAGAACTGTGAAGGCCCTGCATCCTGCCTCAGTGGGAGCGTAATACTGTCCACGGTACTCGTTAAGGTAAAACAGTAGATACGGATATGTTCCAAATGTGTTGTAAGCAGTTGCAGATACTGCATTCTTTGTCTCCGAAGCAGTGGTTGTAAAAAGAGGATCAGCGGGGTAAGACACAAATGGAGTCTGAGGCAGAATTGCTCGAACCAGACGAATTGAAATAACGTTCGAAGGAGTATTCGGGGTTCCAAAGTAGTCTCCAGAGTTTACGGCATTTGGAGGAGTATCATATGCAACAAAGTTTCCGCGAGGAATACTAGAATTATATGCAGAGAGGTCATACTGAATCCCTGTATTCGAATCAATATATGAGAACCCCCGGGTGTTCGAGGATCCTGGAAGGGGAGTAAAGCTAACATTGTATGTCGGAGGCAATGCAAACGTTGGGTATGTGGTATTATTCGTATATACTGGAACCTGCTTCTGAGTATCACCCTGTCCTCCAAATGTGAAAATTACGTTCGAATATGGGTTAGGATATCTAGTCCAGTCTCGTTGAGCGGTATCTACGATAACGTAGCGTTTTACTACCATCATTTTTGGGGCATTTTGCATCATGTTAGAATCGGAATGGGACCCTTCGGGGACACCGGTAAAACTAAGCGGGTTTTCAAGGTCTCTGGTATTCCCCACCGAAACAGCCGGTTCCATATGTTCACGCAAAACTGTGTTCTGCATGTGGTAGGCTACTCTAGGATCAAAATCATAGTTCTGCCGAGCACCAGCATCCTCCCTAGCTAGAAGTTTGTGATAGTCACTCATACCTTCTTACTCTTCATCGCATCTAAATCTGCAATCCAGAGAGACGCAGGAGTTGATGCTTCAAGGTCTGCAATCTTTGTGCGGAGAACCTTCAGTGCCGACTCATGGGATGCAATAGCCTCCTTGGTCAGACTGCGGAATGGGAGTCGAAGCAGGAAGTCATACGAATCGTCGATACGCTCGTACTCCTCATCCTCCAGATACTGATCGCACTGGGCAGACGTTGCATGGCGGAGATCCGGGCATGGCTCGTCCTCCAGCTGTCCCCAGATGAATCGCACGATCTGCTCGTGGTAAGGGAGCTGGGATCGCAACTGCTTGAGCAGGGCATCCTTTCGCTTTCCATAGACATCCAGTCGGACATCCGCATACTCTACCAGGATATCCTGAAGAGTAGCATACTTCTGGATCACTCCCTTCGCATTGAAGGCATGCATGTTCGTTGTCTTCAGCTTGTCAGACAACGCCTTCTTGAGCAGTGCCTCTTTCACTCCCTTGATTCGGATATTCACATCCTGATCGGTTGAGAGATCGGTGAACTCCTTCGCCTCTCCATCAGCAACCCACTTCTCCATGGTCTCGCGGAAGTCAGACGTCCAGGTTCCCACTGGCAACTCTGTGATGACCGCCACATCCTTCTCCATCGTATAGACACCATTGACTGTCCCATCGGCATCAATGGTACCCTTGAATCCCCGCACCCAGGGACGCAGAGGTGCGCTCTTCAGAGCATCCTCGTTGCCATCCAACCAGGCTCGCAGGGCAGTCTCAATCACAGCAGGATTGCAAGACGGAACGAACGTCGAGTAGCCAGTACCGATACCCCGTGCTCCATTCACGAGAAGCATCGGCAGAATCGGAGCATACCACTCCGGCTCCACGGGAGTCCCATCGTCATCACGGAACGTTAGAACACACGTGTCATCCTGAGGAACCAGACTCTTGACATAGGGTTGGAGGTTGGTGTGAATGTAACGGGGCGATGCCGAGTCCTTCCCACCCTGCAGGCGGGTACCGAACTGTCCCTGCGGGACAAACCACGCCAGGTTGTTGGAGCCCATGTACTCCTGGGCCATTCCAATGATCGCATCATTCAGCGACGCCTCGCCGTGATGGTATCCAGAGTGCTCACTGACATACCCTGCGAACTGTGCTACGCGAATCTCTGACACGAGATTGCGCTTGAACGCGGAGTAGAGGATCTTCCGCTGAGACGTCTTCAGCCCGTCCATAACGCTCGGGATGGAGCGCTCAAGATTGTAGTAGGAGAAGTGGATCAAGTCCTTGTGAACGAAGTCCTCATAGGGGAGCTCCAGTCCAGGAGGGATGATGCAATCGGGATCGTAGGCCTTCAGCCAGTCCTTACGATCGTTCGCCTGCGTCTTGTTGAACGCCAGTTCGATACTGGCATCCGAGGCATCGCCGTACTTGAAGCGAATCTTCTCCAGACGCTGAAAGTACTCCTTTGCCTCCTCGCGGGTTGACGTGCCCAACCCCTTGTAATACTTCACCTTCCAGCCACGCGCCTCCTTGCGCCATGACTCATACTCTTGCGTGTTGTAGAATGACTTCACCTCCTTCCCCTTCGTGGCCTTGACGATCGGCGTAGCCATGTAGGTCAGGAACCCGGGGATCTTGATGAGCTCATGCCAGAGCTCGTGGAACAGGTTGATCAACAGGCCACGAATGTGAGACCCGTCATAATCCTGATCCGTCATGATCATGATACTGCCGTATCGCAGGCTACTCATGTTCTCATACTTCTTTCCGCTGACCAACCCCATGATCTTCTTGAGCTCTGCGATCTCCTTCGTTTGCTCGACGCGAGAATCAGCAGTATCCTTCACGTTCAGCAGTTTGCCTCGGAGGGGATAGACTCCGTAGAACTTCCGCTGTTCCTGCGAGAGACCCGAGATCGCCATCGCTTTCGCCGAGTCTCCCTCGGTCAGAATTAGCGTACACTCGGAACTCCGGCCCGTCCCAGCATGCATGGCATCATCCAGCTTGGGGATGCCCGTGATACGGCTCTGCTTCTTGCCGTCCGTCTTTGAGTTGTCCTTGACATCCTTGGCAGACTGTGCCTCCAGAATGCGCTCCACGATGGGGAGCTTGGTTGCGATCTTCTTCAGGAACTCGTCCGAAAGCTTGCACGGTGCAGAGCTTGTCAGGACCTCCTTTGTCTGGGAGGAGAACGACGGGTTCTCAACCAGACACTCCACGAAGATAGCCAGGTGATCCTTGACCAGCCCCGGGCGAACCTTCGTCTTCTTCTTTGTCTCTAGATACTCCACCAACGAGCTGGTAATCTGGTTTACCAGGCCGTCCACGTGTTTGCCGCTCTGAGTCCAGATGCCGTTGACGAACGACACTGTAAAGAGCTTGTCCGTGGGACTGCTGGAGACGACAACGTGCCAGTGCGCCTGGGGGTCGTCGGCTACAATGGATGCCTTCTCAGGCAGATACATCGCCGCATAGGTCTTGAGGTCACGAGAGACCATGAGCTTCTCGTTCCACTTGACCTTGACCTCCTTTCCGACCGTCATGGCCAGATCGTAGACACGGCGCTCCACCAGCTTCAGAACGCCCTCCGGAACTGCATCCCACTTGAAACGAGCGAGATCGGGAGTCCACGCAACCTCCACGTAGGGCTTGAGTTTGTAGGGCGTAATCTTCGGCTTCTCGATGACGCTCATGTTGTTGCGGAAGGTCTGGACGTACTTGCGCTGGCGCTTTCCGTCCACGATGGTAATGGTCATCTCCTTTGCAAAGATGTTGACCAGCTTGACACCGTAGCCGTTCTTGCCGCCAACCATCTTCTTCTCCGTCTTGTCGTAGTTGGTGGACGTCAAGAGTTGACTGAAGATGAGCTCAGGGATGTAGACCTTGTGCTCGGGGTGCTCCTCGACGTCGATGCCCTCACCGTCGTTGCGGATAGTAAGGACGCCATCCTTCCACTCGACATCGATAGCTTTCACGGGGGACTCCGACTTGCGCTGACGCAGACGGATCACCTGATCGTGTGCATTCACCAGAAGTTCGTCGATAAGCTTGTAGAAGCCGGGGTTGATCTGGGCCTCGTGAGGCACAAACTTCTCCCCCTCAACGACGTAAACCTCCTGTGGGTGCGTCTCAATGCTACCGATATACGTATCGGGAAGCTCGAGAATGTGTTCGCGGTGCGTGTGCTTACGGTACATAGCGCTAAGATCTGCCATCTTTGTCGGGTACTCTTCTTTACATGCCTTTCTCAAGTTCCATTTTGAGGAACCACACGATTGAAGACTAAATGCCTCAGCCAGCCCCCATAGTGTTCTTTCTACGGGTTCCGCAGGAGACTAATGTTATAGAGTCGGGAGAGGCACAGACCTATTCCGAGATTCTGGAGACGGTAGAGTCATCGGCCATCTCCGAGAGGTTCTCTAAGGAGACAATGGCTCGTATTATTGAAAAGACACGTCAACCTACCTATGGACCAGGAACCGCGTGTTTTCATTGCTGTCATGCATTTTCTTGGACAGCGTGTGTTCTGCCGGTCTCATATGATACCTACGATAAGACGTTTGACTGCGAGGGACACTATTGTTCCCCAGAGTGCGCTCTTGCCGATCTCTATGCTATGCCCAGGCTATCAGACTCTACTCGGTGGACTCGCCATACACTGTTGGAGGATGTCTATCGTCCGATTCTAAATCGCCGAGAACTGATTCCTGCTCCTCCCCGCGTTATGCTTCGAATGTTTGGGGGTTCTCTTGATATAGCGCAGTACAGGGAGTCTCTCCTCTCATGTGATACTCAGATTCAAGCAGAGTTGCCTCCCATTCGCCTACACCTTCCTACAATGAACATGCAGGCCCCCACACGGGACGTCAAGAAGTTTGTACAGCTATCGCACGATGTTGTAGAAAAGGCGTCGAACGAACTACGTCTGAAGCGCAACAAGCCTGTTCATGGAAACACACCGACGCTTGATAAACTCATGAAGGCTTAGACGAGAGCAGTCTGATTCTCACAATGCAAGAACTGGTAAAGAATCAGATGGTATTCGGATTGGGAATGTCGGCATCCAACGGGTCCTGGGCTCCTATCAAGAACCTGATTGCATTTAGTGTGTTTGATCAGGCAACTCGACTGCTAACGGGTTGGGCACCCTGGATATACCAATCGTGTTCTCGTCGAAAGATGGGTGCACCAAGTTCAGTGCGAACTCCCCGTGCATCCATAGAATGCGAACGTTCCTTTGTTGCTCTTGCTCCGAATCGCCAACCGTCTCAATTTTCTACTCGTATGGATGCTGTGGTTCACTATGTTACGACACTTCCTGCAATGAAGACGCTGTTGAGTATCCCACAGCACGACTACCTTCCCTATGAGTTTGAGTTGGTTCCCCTTGGACCCGATACGTATTTCTTATTGAAAGAGCTGAAGCACAATGATGGAACTCTGGAGAGCATTCGATTCCTGCTTATTTGCTATGAGCACGACGTGCAACACTTGCAGGTCTTTATTGATACCTGCAACGTAGACTACGAGCGACGAATGCACAACAAGTTAGGTTGCAATACCTACTTTTTCGATCAGATTGTTGCAACCAAGAACAAGAGGGCTGTTCAGAATCCTCTTCCAACAACCCACCTGGTATACACCAAGTCACTGTTTCAGACGACGCGGACCTTTGAGAATGTATTCTTCGAGCAGTGTTCCCACGTGAAGAAACGGGTCAAGTTCTTTCTGAATGACCGAGCATGGTACGACAAGAAGGGTATTCCGTATACGTTGGGATTCCTATTCCATGGAGAGCCGGGGTGTGGTAAGACATCTACTGTAAAAGCCATCGCAAATGAGGGTCGTCGTCATATTATTAATATTCAGCTATCGGAGATCAAGTCGAAGGCCCAACTTCATCACCTCTTTTTCAACGAGGAAATTCATGTTTCCGACGGAGTCAAGACTGAACGCTATACGATTCCAATTCACGAGAGGTTGTATGTTATCGAGGACATTGATGCCATGGGAGACATGGTATTGCGCCGTGAGTGGAAGAAGCCTGAGCCGGTAAAGAAGGAGTCAGATGATCCCTGGATGGATCGTAATGTAGAAGAAAAGGAAGTCATTGATCTATCGTTTTTGCTGAATCTCCTAGACGGTACTCTTGAATCCAGTGGGCGTATTCTGGCTATCACATCTAACTTTCCGGAGCGCATTGATCGTGCACTGATTCGCCCGGGTCGCATTGATATGATTGTAAAGTTTGAGAAATGCAGTCGTCGTGTTTTGAAGGAGCTCGTAACAAATTTCTACGAAGACTCCTTTGAATCCCATGCAATGTGGGAGGATCCTTTAATGGATGGCAAGTGGTCTCCAGCAGAGGCCAACCAGATTCTGTTTCGTAACTTTGAGGATCCTGCTCAAGCACTCACTGAGCTTCACACTCTTGTTCCTGCAAATCTTTATGGGTTCGAAAATGGACCTTCTAGTTCCGAGGTAGTAATACCCAAAGATGAGGGTTCAGATGGCATTTCTTCTCGATAGGACTCAGTCAATGCAGAACTGGATTGACACCTGCAAGGACGAGATTCTGGATCTAATCGCAAAGACAACTGGGGTTGAATTGGAAACAGCACTTGTGGCCTATTCTGACTACGATGACGACGGATATCACGCTCCGTTAGTTGTTCCCTTCTCGGGGGACCCTGTACCTATTAAGAATGCGCTATCTCAAATTGTTGCATATGGTGGAAACGACTGTGCCGAAGATGTTGCTGGGGGAGTTCATGCCCTCCACCAGTTAGCATGGGATCCTGACGTCGTCCAACACGTAGTCCACCTTGCAGATGCTCCTCCCCATGGAATGGAGTTTCACGAACCGTGGGTGAATGATAACTTTCCGAATGGAGATCCATCTGGAAAGAACCTCATCGAACTTCTCGAGCGGATTGATGGTGTAAACTACACCTTCTTCAAGATCACCGAGAATACTGACGTGTTCGTCAAACTTCTCGAAGACATCTTTCCTACCTTCAATCTTGTGGATCTAAAGGAGAGAGAGTATACTCGAATGGGAGTTCGTATGCGGGTTGGAGATCTGGATGATTACACTTTCTCCGGCGTTCTATCTCAGATTGTCATGACGACTAATCCGTCTTTGCCAAGTGCCTCGCAATCCGATCCAGCGTAATAATGTAATCCCATACGTGTTCCCGATTTTCAGGGGACAGGACATCCCAGTACTGCTTTAGTTTTCCAATGACATCAGCTCCTCCTACGCTCTCGTGGAACTCATCGTAGGAGTAGTTCAGGAAAAAGCTCTCATCCTTTTGTGCAACCTTCTCATTGAATGTAGTATCAAGTACATTTCGCTTATAATAGGTCACTGCTAGACTAGGATTTGTCTTCTGAAGGAGCTTGAGTGCACTCTCGAAGATACCGAAATCGGGATCCTCGGGGAACATATCTTTCAGTTCTCCAGCAAATGTGATAAATGAGCTAAAAAACGCCTCCATCAACATTTTACGAGATGCCATTATGATTACCGACGACTAACAGCTGTAAACTCTTTATCCCGCTGTTCCGCCATCTTTTCCATACGACTTGCAATGTCATCATCTTTGCGCTGTTGAATATTTGCAGGAGTTGTGTCTCCTCCAGGACTTGCCATTCCTCCAGGGGCACCGCTTAGGAAGGTGTACTTCAGCTGGTCTGACTGCGAGAACTGATCGGGCTTATCCCACATCGAATAGCTTTCTGTTAGTCCACCGCCGAACCCCCAGGCACCAGGATCTCCTCCGCCTGGAGCTGTCTGAGGAGGGCCCTGCGTTGAAACCTTGACGCCTCCAGCAGATGACGGAAGTTCACGACGGGCTGTTACAGGTTTTGCAATATACCCATAGATTGCTTGACCAACGTGGACATCTTTCGTATCCGGAACGTACAGTGTTGGTACACTCTTCAAGAACGGTGGAAGCTGATGACGAGGAACGTTATCAACATTAATAGCACGAACAAGCTCGGTCTTATTCATAACCTGAAGCGTCTGCATAATCTGACGCGAGTGAGGGCACCGACTACTATAGTATAATTGTGGCTGACTCATTCGTTGCTGGTTCTCACCAAAAAACGGACGGGAATACAACGAGATGTCAGAGAGCACAATGGCTGAGATTCTAAACCTTCGGGCGTCTGGAAAGAATGCGATCAAGTTCGAGCTCCGGGGCGTCCCTGTATCATTTGCAAATGCTCTTCGACGGATCATGCTTGCAGATATTCATACTGTAGTCCTTCGAGATATTCAGATTCTTGAGAACACATCACAGCTTCCTCATGAGATGCTACGGCACCGTGTTGAGATGCTTCCGATCAATGTTCGTCCTTCTGAGACTCGGATCATTGCGGAGACCAAGGTTGAGATTCGAGTCCCTGCTATGGATGAGACGCAGACGATCACCACGAAGCACTTTACGGTGACATCTGATCGCAAGGATATCCTTATGAAGGACGATGCTGGAAATGATCTCCTGTTCTTATACCTGAATCCTGGCGAGGCAGTTCATGTAACAGCGCGTCTCGGAGTGGATCTTGCTGATTCATCACAGGTAAGCACTGTTTCCTACGGATTTCACGTCGATGAGGAACTTGCTCGGGAGGACAAGGATGAGTATCTTTCCGAGGTACCCGAGCCTGATAAGGCATTAAAGGCTCGTGAGTTTGATAACTTTCACATTCAGCGGTCGTATGCGCGGGACGAAGCTGGACAGTCGTTCTGGTATGACTTCTTTGTGGAAACATGGGGAGTTAACTCTCCTAAGGAGGTCCTGCGTCAGTCGATCGCTCTACTAAAGGCAAAGCTATATGAGTGGCAGAAGACTCCCATAACTCGCGAGGGGTCTCTTGCGGTAGTCGAGTCAAGGGTTGAGACCCATACGATCGGTGCATTGGTACAGCGCGTCCTTCTTGATCGCGGAAAGACGACACGAGCCTTCTATGACGTTCCTCATCCGCTAGTCTCGCTCATGGTTGTAAAGTTTGAGACAGCTGATACGCCCGAGACGGTACTTGCAGATACCGTGGGAACTATCAACACATGGTGCGACATGCTCGACGCACAACTCTCTCGTTGATACATAATATGGCAGAGGTCTATGAGTTTGAACCCGGGGATGTCCAGGTTCTCGAGACCTTTACATTCGAGGAAGAAATCGATCGCCCCGAGAACTTGCGATTTTACACCTTAGACGACCAGGTTACAGACTATTTCGAGCGGAGTATTCCCGTCGGAAAGGTTTCGAAGTATAAGATGTTTTTGCTGGAACGTGAAGCAGACCGGGTTCGCGATCTTTACGAATCGGTGGTTGTTGGAACCGATACTTCCTTCGATATTCGAAAGGAACGCCCCCATGATGGGTATCTTCCGTGGATTTCTCCAGTATATTCCGATGTTCAGCGTCGTCGGCTGAACTGGGCAACCGATTACATGCCACTCCTTGCCCCGCGCCAACCTCGGTATTACGATCGTATGATATCTGGTCTCCCTCGACCCTTTTCGTTTACAAATGGCAAACGTGCGGTGTTTACGAAGCCCATTCAATTTGTGGATTCAGAAGGATCGAAACCTATTCGAGGTGTTCCTCCGTTCAGCAAGACTCGTGGAATTCTACACGCTGGTGGAAAATACGAGATACTCGAAGAGGAAGTTCCGAATACTGGAGATGACATCGCTGTTCGTGGCTATTGGATTGGAAAGCGAAGCCTTGACCTGATAAGCCCTCTTGCAGAGCATCCTATTCTGGGATCAAATGAGCCCCATTTCTATGAATCAGTTGCAGATTACTCCGAGATAGTACCCTCCGTGGAGGCAATACTGAACCACGCGGTTCCCGTGACTGCCCATCCCTTCCGCGATGCAACTCCGTATTTGAAGATATACGATGTGGAGTGGTCTGATATTCCTTGGGGAGTCTGGAAGCGCCACTTTCCTCCTGCAGAACAGTCGGTTGGTCTTCCGGTCGAGCAGATAGCGATTCCCCAACACAACCCCGACATTCCGAGCGAGTCCCTGCAAAAATACTATAGTACCTTTCAACCCGGTCTGTCTCCTCGCTACTGGCTATCCTACCAGGAAGACGGGGGACTCCTCGTTGCCCGTATGCTTCTATCACAGGCCGTCGATCTGACTCCTATAACAATACCGAATCCTGCTCCTTCCCCTGCTCCCCTGACACCAGCAACTCCCCTAGACTGTCTTCCTCCTGGAATAACCTTTGACGACTTTCTGACTCGAGGAGTCTATCGTAATGGAGTTTGTGTACCACTTGAGACCATTGCAAGAGAGAAGGCCCAGATGGGGATGCGCGGTCTTTCATGGGGAGAGACAACACACGATGACATACTAAAGGCGTACATACCCATCCTACAGGCATCGCAGGGTCCTGAAATCAAACTAAGTGAACCTGTTATTCCGAAGCCAAATGTTCCAGAGCTATCTCCGTTTCGAAAGGATATTCTTGCAATTCTGGGTGACAAGGAACGTGTTGATTCCGACAAGGCAAACGATATTCGAACCCTGGTTGCCGATATGCCTGTGAAGAACAAACAGTTTCTTGATGAAGACGAGAAGTTTCTAGTGTGCGAACACACCCTGGCTTTATTATCGGGAGATCTATCGAACAGCCGGAAGTTCTACGATACGTGGTGTGGTATTGTAGAAGGAAGTCGTGTTTGCAAGTTCTGCGGAGAGGCCATAAACAAAGACGTCTTTGTCGATGTTGTAGAGTTTGATGATGCTGGACACGCAGTGCTTCATTCGGAGGCATCGATCGTTGCAGAGTTTCATCCAGGAGTCCAATCGTTCACCGAGAAACTTCAGGGACTGCGATCACTGTTTGATACGAGGGATCCTGCACAGGACCTGTTTTTTATGCTGTTGTCTATTTTGCAAGTCCTACCTGATCAGGTATACCTTGAACCGGTGCTTGGACAAGTCAGACAGCTTTCAAACTTTACAAAGTCGAAGGGCGAAGGAGCACAGGCTGTCTATGGAATCTGTGGAGTTGCATTGTTGATGCAGATACACGAACCCTTTTTGATACCGCGCCGTAGCTTTGGAGTACCATTCTTGCTAACAGGATACCCTCGTGATTCTACGGATGAGCCAGGCATTCTGGATAGCTTACTGTTGGCGCTTCGAAAGACGTTTGAGCAGTTTAAGACTACCTTCAAGGGCCCGTCGATGGGTCTGGTTCGCGAGGTATTCCGTTCTCCTGCAAAAGTGCGCGAGAAGTGTGTTCTTGCACTCAAGGTGATGACAAAGCCTCCCCCGGCCTTCATTCAGAAGCTGAATCTCACAGACTATTCTGATGCTCTCACACAGGCATCATTGCGATATGCTAAGGCACCCCCTGTTCCCGCTCAGCTTACAGTTTTGATCGAGGCCATGAAGATTGACGGTACTCCTTCGAAGGTATCTGCAGAGTGCATCCCTCTTGCTCATATGAGTTTCTGGTCTACATCCACTCCCGCTCTTCTCCGGCAGTCTCCTATAGTTTTCAATACAACTGCAAAGCCGGGAGTTTTAGCAAAGCGGGTTAGCTCAACGCCATCAGACAGGACACAGTGGGGACCTCTTCCTAGCGACACGGCCTCTCGTCTTAAGAAGGATGTTCCTGCATTCTTGAAGAACCTTCCTCTGGCCACCGTACTTGCAGACCGTTCTGTATCATGGAATCGAGCGGCATCAATTGCAAGTCGCCTACTCGACTTGTCTCGAGGTATACCTGCTGATCTGCTTCGTAAGCTGAGGAGTGAACTTGAGAGTCTTGATCCGACTCAGAATCCCTCTCAGCTCCGTGATGCGGCCCGAGGGATCGCATATGCCCTCATGGATGCCGTAGCAAAGGTCCCTGCCCTCCGAGAGAAGTGGGCCGAGGTTCTTCCTAAGGATTTGGCATTGAAGTCGTTTCTGCGATCTGCAGAGTCGTTGGAGGGCGAGGTGCGCAGTCTGGTAACCGCAGAACGCGAATCATTCAAAACACGTCTCGGAGAGAAGTCTGATATGGAGCGTGAGTTAGTAAAGCAGTTACTGGATATTGGATTAGCTCCGTATGTTATTACTCTGAAAGACCGTCAGCTCTTTGCTCGACAGCTGGAGGAACGTATTCGCCCGGATCCTCTTGGAAACCCAGAAGTCCCCGAGGAAGGATTCCAAGAAGTACCTCTTGATACTGAGAGGGACGATCCGGACCAGGGGGAACGCGGAGACTTCGGAGTTATGCCAGATAGAACGGAAGATACCTATGGGGATTATTCGGCCGGTATTGGAGTTTAGACGCACGGGTGGAATACATAATAATGTCTCTGAATAACTTTCCAGAGTTTGCCCTTCTTACTAAGCGCGTCGAAGAGCTCGAGTCTACCTGGGCGAAAACTGTTGCAAATCTAGAGTCAATTCACATGGAAATCAAGAACCTTGTGCAGATTATTGAGACTGCCGAAGCAGAAGTAGAAGTAGATCGCCTAGGAGAGCTATACGACCTTTCAAAGTATGTAATGGGAACTGTTTCGGTTGTAGCAGTTGCAGTTGTCGTACACATGTTTACATACACGACGTCTACATCACACAAATGGCTGCCCATGCCGATCTAACAATTCATCTTCGACGAAGCCGGAACTCTGGAGCCGATAGCGACGATATAATTCGAGTCTATCGGGGAGAGACATTTGAAGTACGGTATCGAGATGGAGAGACCAAGTATACCTACACGACTGCCTTTAATCGTGTGGAACTTCTGGCATACTTTAGTATTCTCATGAGTGCTCTTGTCATCGATATGTGTCCATTTGATTCGGTTCAGATCATGTCAAATGGGTTTCCAAGTATTGTCTATTCTATTCCTGACATAGAACTGGGAACCACTGGTTGGGGGATTGTAACAACGACTCTTCGGTGGTTTGCAGACGGCCAGTGGTCTACTCAATCTCGAGGACCACCCCCGGCGGAGCATGTTTCGCAAACAACTTCTTCAAGCTCTCCCGGTACTTTTCGCGCAGCTCCTGAATTTTGTCCTTCGACGCCTCTGTTTTCTCTACCTCAATTGGTTCGCCAGAGTAACTCCGAATGGGGGGGAGAGGAGAATCAGCAAGATGAATCCAGTTAGCTACACTTGTTATGCTCATGAGGGGTACTGCGAACTTCCAGTTTGAATACAACCACTGATTGATAGACCGAAGAATCGGCATATCCAACGGTGGGAATAGCTCGTCTTCTCCAAAGGTGATAACGGGTACAATCGGCGTTCCAGTTTCAAGTGCAAGTTTGAAGACACCGATACGTTCGTTGAGGACCAGTCGCATAGTTTTGGACCCAGATAGCATCATCTCTCGTGTGCCACCTGGGATCACTGATAGAGACTCCTTTTCGAGGCATGATCGCATTGCAGAATAGTCTGCTGGAATCGATCCTACAAAGTGATACATATCCCGGACAATGGGTATCTTATGGAAGATTTGCACACATGCTATCTTTCCAAGCTTCTTGCGAATCGTGTGGAGTATTGGAGTCAACGAAAGCATTCCGTGAGGATGCCACATGTAGAGTGCGCGGTCGGGACGTTTTGTTTCGTGAAACTGAAATGTCTTGTCAAAGTTCGTTTCTAGACGTTCAAAGGACTGCGGGGCTATCATTCGACCAAGCTCGATCATGCTGGAAAACCAGTGGTCAAAGGAACCAAGTGGGATCATCATGTAAAATGCAACACAGAGAGTTGTGAGAACCACGTTCATACTTGTGGATACCATAACCAACCACGCGGTTACTGTGCTCAGAGCTACCGCCAGGAATGGGTATAGGCTGAAAAGAGCCAGAAACATTACCCGGGTGCCCGAAAAGAAGTGTGTATAACAAACAAGTATGCCAAAGAACGTCCCGGCAAGTGAGTATACCACGTATATCCGTCAGAAGGCTTCGTTTGATAGCCGGAACCCTCCCAGCCTGTTTAATTCATTGATTGTACAGTCCGACGTTGCGAGAGGTCTGCCTCCTGCGGTTCCTGAGGTTCCTTCTACGGGAGGTCCAGTTGTCTCCGGGTTTTCTGACAATGATTACTACGAAGTCCTACTTACCAACCTTGGAAGAACTGGAAACTTTACAATTGAGTGTTTTGTCTACGTGACTTCTGAGATTCATGGATACGCATCGTACGCACCTAATATTGAGTTCGATTATCCTAATGTGGAAACCAGCTTTCTTAATAGTTTCGATATCTCTTCATTCGTAAATAAATGGGCTCATTTTGCAATAATAAATATTGGTGGCACAATTTCGTTGTCTATAGACGGAGTCATTCGCCAGACAACTACTCTACCTCCTGGCAATCAAGCAAATATGTATATAGGTTCTGATGCTGGAAATGACTCCTTCAATGGAAAACTTTCAAACTTTCGTGTTTCGAATATTGCAAGATATACTACTAATTTCACGCCATCGTTTCCGTTAACTCTGGATGCCAATACCACACTACTGCTAACCGATGGATTTTATGGACCGGCTGCGGAGGATGTTATTACATACGGTGCCCCAACGTTCACTAACGAGGTAATAGACTACATTCCAGCATAGTTGTTTATTCAAACCTCAAACCTACCTCATAGACAATGCGCCGTCCATTCACAGATGGATGGAACTCGTTTTGGCACCTAGCATTTGGAGCGTGGAGTGTTCGAGCCCCGATCCTCGCCCCTCTGTTTGTATGGTATCAACTCTGGGAACCACTGGAACGTAACGTGTACGTCGATATATTCGAGTTTTGCGCAGGGTTATTTGTGATGCTAGTTAGTGGCCTGGGAGTATGAGTTTCTGTGGCAATCGTACAGCATGCACAACACCAGAAACACATAGTACATAGCTCCTCCATTGCGTATCAAAACGTCATTTTTGACCATTCCATTTTTAGTAGCTATTGAGTGTAATGGAGCCTAAATATGTTTTTAAGCCAGGTGCACAGAAGGTGGTTGAGAAAACTATTTATGACAACGACAGCGACCCTACCCTGAGTGGAATTGAATCCGAACCCGATTCAGTTACTGTAGAGGTTGGGTCTGGAACAACCGCTACCTTTCAAATTAACCAGTCTACTGGAAAGGTAGAAGTATCCTATAGTAATACCGCTGCGTCGCAAGAATATATTGCAGACATAGCAGAATTCATTGTAGAGGACCTACAGCCGTTAGTTGTAATGAAAGGCGGACGCAGACGCAAATCAAAGCACACTCGAAAGGCCAAACACAAGACTCGCCGCCGCTAGCTGGGCTCCGACATAATAGAGAGCCTTCATTTTACCAACCTTTCCTGACAAATACTGTAGTAGCGTAACTGCTGGGTTAAAGTATCCACCCGATACCTTACCTCCGAGAGCAATTGCAATGGCAAACGCTGCTATAACAAAAAGACCATTTCCAGTAAATGCAACTGCCGCGGTGAGAAGTCCTGTTCCGAAAAACTCAACGAGAACTGATTCCATTGCTATTTACATAGATTTCTTAACGAGCTTCCATGCAAACCCGAGAACAACGGCAAAAACAACGGCGTGGACAGCCGTCTGAACGCGGTGGGACGCACCCGGCGGGAGAGAGACCAGCATACCCGGGGTTAGGAGATAGAAGAGCGCGGCGACAAATGCCAACTTAAGGAGCTTCATGGTATATTTCGTAGCAAGAAAATGAACCACGCTTGGGGTATATACAAATTGCAATGGCACTTACATTGCACGGATACAGACTCTCAAAGGCAACTCATGATATCCCAGCACTTCGAAAACGTCTGACAGTAAAGCCGGTTATTCCTCCGGTATTTGTTCCTTCCAACCGCGTTCCTAAGTATCCTGTGTATCACGAGAGCGCCGAGTACTTCTACGTTCCAAAGACGTTCGGTGTGAGAGAGTTTGGTGAACCATCCCAGACAACGAGAGACGTTCCTCAAACTGATGCAAAGTACTGGGACTTCAAGGGATCTCTGCGCCCACAGCAGGAGGATGTTGTAAACGCATATCTGAAGCCTACTCCTCACGATGGGATTCTATCTTTGGCTACGGGAGGCGGAAAGACGGTCTGTGCGCTATACATTGCATCCCAGTTGAAGCTACCAACTCTGATCATTGTACACAACACCTTCCTGTACGACCAGTGGTGCGACCGTATTCGCGCCTTCTTGCCTCATTGTAGGATTGGCAAACTTCAAGGAGAGACAGTGGATGTCGACGATCGAGATGTTGTGATTGCTATGCTTCAGAGCCTATCCATGAAGACGTATCCTATTGATACCTTCAAGAGGTTTGGGCTGGTTGTGGTAGATGAGTGTCATCACATTGCATCCGAGGTATTCATTCAGGCGATTCCAAAGATCACGTCAAAGCACATGCTGGGGTTGTCGGCGACTCCTGTACGCAAGGATGGTCTGATGTTTGTTATGGAATGGGTATTGGGTCCTATCCTCTACAAATCGGAGGCAGGTGATACTGAAGATTCTCAGATACGAGTTGAGGTATACGAATTCAAGTCAAACGACTCGGAGTATCTAGAGATTGTCTACAACTCGCAGGGAGTGATGTCTGTGGCAAACATGGTAAACAAGTTGACAGCCTATGAACCCCGCACGGCTCTCATTGTTGAGGTTATCTCCGATATTGTCCGTACGTCTCCCGAGCGTCAGATTCTGGTACTCTCTGACCGAGTCCAGCATACAAAGGATATTCTGAAGGGTCTACCTCCCGATGTGCAATCAAAGGCAGCCATTCTATCAACCGATGTAAAGTCGGCGAAACGTGCAGAGTTCTGTGTGAACGCAAAGGTTCTTGTGGCAACCTATGCAATGTGTAAGGAGGGGTTTGATGTTGCAACCCTAAACACACTTGTTATTGCAACCCCCCGCCCCGACGTTGATCAAATTGTTGGACGCATTCTGCGTGTTGAGAAATCAGCACGTAAAGTACATCCGCTTATCATTGATATTATGGACTCTCAGTTTCGTCGCCAGTTTCAGGAACGACTGTCTCTCTACAACAAACGAAAGTACACAATTGAAAAGATGGCGCTTGAATAATGTGGCGAAACATCTCGTGGACCATGCATCTGCTTCGAATTGTGTGGACGTTTTCTGTTGGCGTATTTCTGGGCTGGGCCAGTGGATCTATTCTTCTAGGAGGGGGTCTTGCAGGTATCTCTCAGAAGATAGTATTTGGTGACTGGGATAAGGGTTATACTTGGTCATATCTGGATATCCCCTTTTGGGCATCAGCCTTTGCTATGGGGGCAGCAGGGGCTGCTCTGAGCAAGTACTTGGGTGTACGCGACTATGTATTTGATACCGTAGACGCCACGCGAGTCAGCTTGGGGACACGCTTACAACCCTCGGAACAGGAGGCGTCGCGGCTGGAGTCGTTGCGTGGCTCCTTGGGGTATTTTGACTCGATGACTTAACACGGCGGTTATCTTCGTCTATATACACTTCTATCGGATCAAGTCCATTGGTTATCTCAGGTTTGCTGACCTCGGGGGTGCTATCCCCAAAGTGTCTCTTGAAGTCAGCAATAACCGTATCGGGAACATTGGGTGCATTCTCGTAGAGGCGATCAAGCTGATCCCGTGTAATCTTCAGAAAGTCGTGAGCACGAATACGCTCCGGTCTGGGCAACGCAAGTTCCAACATAATTGAACGATGAACGCGACTGTATTGACTTGCAGTCAGACGATGGGCTTCTGCACGCTTCGCCCAGGCAAAATAGGTTGTCATGGTATTCAACATACCGATTCCCATGCTAACCACTCCTACGCCGATTGAGAGCGATACCGGGTTGTTCGTTAG
>Ga0207909_1000278_pt1 | contig 18660 bp, 19 predicted proteins | sample LakMenEpi05May10_FD_150672 | JGI IMG/M metagenome (GOLD analysis project Ga0207909, IMG submission 150672) | Freshwater microbial communities from Lake Mendota, WI - 05MAY2010 deep hole epilimnion (SPAdes) | ecosystem: Environmental > Aquatic > Freshwater > Lake > Epilimnion/Euphotic zone ...
TTTGATTATTAATTTTATAGCCAAAGAACTTACTTCTATTAGAAAAAACAAGAGAAACCTTGTTAAGTTTGCCTATTCAGAAAGCGTTAAAGGAAAAATTATTTTTCTTGATTTTCAAAGAATAATTAACGAAACACAAAGAATGAGCATAGAAATAGATTTTTTAGAGAACAAACTTCAAGAGTACAATAAAATTAAAGAAGAACAATAATGACAACATTAAGCACAAGGGTACTTTCAAATTTCAATACTTCAATCGAGAAGTACGAAAAGAAAAATCTAACAGACCTGCTATCGGGAACAAACACTTCCCCGCAAAAGTTCAAACAAATGTTAGTAAATGAATTAGAACGTTCCCCAAAATTACAGGAAGCGTTCTTAAAAAATCCTGCATCATTCTTTGCCTCTGCATTATACTGTGCTGAATTAAATCTATCTCCGTCAAGTTTAGTGGGCGAGTTCTTCTTTACTGTATCAAAAGAGAGCGTAAAACCAATTTTAGGCTATAAAGGCTTGGTTGCGCTTTTGCTTCGTTCTAACAAGGTAAAAAAGATTTGGGCTGAAGTTGTTTACAAAGAAGATGATTTTGAGTACGAACTTGGTTTAGAGCCAAAAATGGTTCACATACCTAACTTCAATTCGGTAAAGACTTGTGATAATATCAAATGTATCTATACCTGCGCCAAAATAGAAGACGATATTGTTTTCAAGGTTATGAGCCTTGAGGAAATAAAAACAATCGTGGATATGCTTGAAACGCCAAACGACTATTACTTCAATGACAAAAAAGACCCTGAAAAATGGATGCTTAAAAAAGTAGTTCTAAAGCAAATGTCGAAACTTATGCCAAAAGAAGACGATAGGTTGCTAAAAGCCGTTTCTTTTGACGACAATGTAGAGGGCGGGGGTTATTTAGTAATGGACGAAAATGATACCGTTAGAGTAGTTCAAGGCACGATTATAGGTAAGAAAAGAAACAGTATTTATCAAAACTTAACAAATTTTCAAGAAAATCCATTGTCAAGTGAAAATAATGAATTAAATTTGAACTCTGACATCAAAGTTACTTCTGTAAGCGATAATGAATGACAGTAAAGGACAATATACTTATTTTTTAAACCCAATTCCAAAAAGGTTTTTTATAATTTCTAATTGGAATTTTTTAGATTGTGTTTTTTTAAATATAGTTATCAAAAAGTTAAAACCCCTCCCGTGAAAACGTTTGGGGTTTTTTCTTTTATTGTACTATCAGGTAAACGACATTGTTTGTAGTATCTGTTACATAAACATTAAACGAACTATCTACTGTTATTGCGAATGGCGTACCACCGTACACACTTAAATCTGCTAATAATGTAGTTCCGCCACCTACTAATATTTTACTTATAGTTCCATTCGTATTTACTGTGTAAATATTTTCCAAACTATCAATAGCTATGTAGTTAGGGTTATTTCCTGCCCCTGTACTTCCATAAAGCGTTCTTATACCCAATGGCGTTACTTTATAAACACTTTCTAATGTAGGATTTGAAACATAAATATTATCTGAACTATCTATTGCAAGTCCATAAGGTTGAGTTGGGGGTAAATTAAAAATTGTAAAAACAGTTGTAACTCCTGATGGTGTTACTTTAGCAACTTGATTGGCATTAGGACAAGCAACAAAAACATTTCCAACAGAATCGACAACTAAAGATGTAAAGCCACCAAGACCTATTGGTAAATTCCCGTAAGCAGTCGTTCCAAATAAAGGGTCGTTTTTATAAACATTGTTTGTATTTCCGACATTATAAATATTTCCTAAATTGTCAATTGTAATTGCATTTTGAGCAGGTTGTGGGGCAGAACTAAATATATTAATAATATTACCTAATGGGTCAATTTGAAATAAGTTCCAAGTTGTAAGAGTCGCAACATATAGGTTGTCACTACTATCAATCGTGATAGATTGAGCATAATCTAATAATGGAAATGTACAAAAAACGCTTGAAACCCCACTTGGCGTAATTTTAGTAACAGACGCATCCGAACCATTTGCAACATATACATTGCCAATACTGTCATATACAATCCCAACAGGATTATTACTTGTAGTTCCTAAAATTGTAGTTCCTGACACCGATAAAGCACCATATATGTAATAGTCATTAGAAACGTAAATTATAGTTCCGCTTAATTGGAAAAAACCTTTTTTTAGCGTGTTTAACGCAGAAACAACTCCTTGTATATTGTATTGTGTTACTTGAACAGTATAAGTTACAGGTGTAGGGCTTGATGTGTTTGAAATAACAATTTTAGCACTTACACTGCCGAAAAATGTTTCTCCCGATAAATCCCATTCATAGATTTTATTTGGAGGCACACTTAAAGGGTCTTGGCTACCGCCCAATATATTTACCCTTTGTGGCAAATTAGTGTTATTTATAACTCTAACATTTAAAGTATCGTTAATTGGTAAGCCCATACTATATTTTTTTATTTCTTATTAAATAATACACAAAAACACCTATCATTAGTATTCCTGTATATTTTACTACTTGACCGCTAACAAAATAATCCCCTTTGGCGAAATTTACAAAATGCTCACAATTATAATTGATGTGGTCATATTTTTCTGCTTTCAAATCTTTATAAAGTTGGTCGAGAGTTGCGGAGTCTAAATCAGTTTGCTGAACAGAAACAATTTCTCTACCGCCTATTAACCATTTAGATAAAGGTTCTTTAATCAAATTTCCGCCACTTGAATTTACCTTATCAGGATGTAAATGAACAATAAAGATTTCATCCCCATTTCGCTCAATTATTCCGTGATGTACATAAAGAGGAATGAGTTTAGATTTTGTTGTTATCGTATCTCCCGTCTTTAATTTTGAAACAATGTGGTTTCTATTTTGAATTTTTAATTTGTTAAGACCTACTGTATTAAACTTGTTCGACAAAGCCATTAAAAAAGTCGTATTGTTGTTTGAAAAAATAATCGTCTAAAAATTTGGTTTTAGGTAAGAACATTCCGTTGAAATGTTCAGTTACATAAAACACAAAATTGATAGTTTCACTTGGTAATAAATTGAAATTTATGCTTGTACGTCCGTCAAGAACAATATCGTTTCGGATTGGTTTTAGAAATATAGAATTTTGATATTGATAAGGGTCAACGGTTGTTGTGTTTATAAAATTACTTACATCCCCATTAACGTCATAACTTCTAAAACTCAAACCTTGCAATAATTGTTCTGCTGAATTTGCTTGTAGATAAATCTCATCTACACCATACAGAAAGCTACCCATTGAATTTTGTATTTGAAAATAAGGAGTACCATCGTTACTCGATATTTGATATACTCCATTTGGGTAAAACGTAGTTGTAGGTGTGTAGATTCCTGCCATAATTATTCTTCTTCTCCGATAACACTTCCGTCTTTAGCCATTGCTCTTAACTTCTTTGTTTTTTTACTAATCATAATCTTAATGCCGTTTTCCTGAAAAATCATATTTTTCAACTTATCTAACTCTCTTGCAGATTCGCCATTATTTATAGCCTCACGCATTGCCTGTAATCCGACAACTGCTTCATCTTTTAATTTCTTTTCGTCTTCCGCAACTATTTTAGGTGCTTGGTATTTATCTACCAAAACCTCATCTGTTTTAGAATCGCTACTGCCTTTCTTTGGTTTAAAAACCCAAAGAATAACTAAAGCAATTCCAATTGTCGCCAATAACGTTTTCGTTTCTCTATCCATTTTGTCTGTGTAATTTATAAAAGATTAAAGCAAGTACAACTACTCCAACTCCTAATCCGATTAAAGGTAAAATTCTTTTTCTTTTTGTGTCTTCTTCTAATTCTTTAATTTTTTTATCATTAAGAAACTCATATATAACCTGTGTTTTTGCAACTTCGGTTAAAGAAGCATTTAACGCTTTCTTTAGATTTTCTGCTGATTGAGCATCGAGTTCAGCCATTTGCTGAAGTAACTTTTTATTTTCTTCGTTTAAATTTTTGGCAGTTAAATAACCAACACCAAATTCAACGGCAACTCCAACTAATTCAGTCCATCCTGCACCACCTGCATTTAAAAAACTACTATGCGTTTCCATTTGATTTTGATTTAGAAAACATTAATGAAACAGCATAGATTGCACTTGTTCCGCAACCAAGACCCGCAATATAAATCCAAGTATCACGCAAACGTATTGTACTTTCTTTTTGTAAGGCTTCTCGATATTTTCCTAAAGAATCTGTAAGTATTCTTATACGTTCAGTTTCGGCAATAGTTTTTATTTCTTCGTATTTTATCGCTTCATTAGAAGCGATTTCAGCCATCTTAAGATTAAACATCAAATCACGTTGTTTTTTCGCTTCTTTTTTTGATGCCTCTGCCCCTAAAAGGCTTGTTCCAATTGAAACTGCTATTCCCGCTACTGCTATATACGCCATAGTTACTTATTTAAAAGTTTATAATTTTTATATTCCTCATAAGAAGACACAACAAAAATATCTTCTAATTTCTCTATTTCTTTTATATTGTTTGGATTTGGGTGTACGTTTACAAAAACTGTGTCCTCCAAAGCAATAGCAACTCTTTTAGTTCCTGCACTTGCATTTCCGTAATACGGTGCTTCTATTTCTTTTACTCCATCTTCGGTACACAACAATAACTTACCTTTCATTAAGAAAAATGTGTGGTCAGATTTATGAATTTTACCTATCGCAAACAATCCTTTTTTTATAAAAATCTCCCTTGTATAAATGCCATCTGAAAACGAATGAGTTAAAGGCAATTCTTCAGTATTACCTACATAAACATCCGAAGAACCGCTATTAATCAACAAATTCTCTATGCGCTCAACTTGCTCTATAAAATTAGAGCCATCGAGTTCAAAGAGTATTTGTTGTTTTTCTGCTAATTCAAATTCTGCCATTTTACAACGAAATTTTTAATAAATATAGCAATAGTACAAAAAAATTATTTCAAATAATATTTTTTAGCTATGTTTATCATTAAATTAATAATCAATAACTTATTAATTATGCCAAAGCGGTTATTATGTTTTTAACATCAAGCACTTCATTTAAGTCGTTGTAAGGGATTGTGCTAATGTCCTGAAACAAAAGATATTTCTGATAATTAGGGTGGTCTAAATCAACTTGTCTTGTCGGAGTGTTGGCTACAATGTTATTGTGCATCTCATATCCAAAAACTTTAGGATTTGTTCCTACCCAAGCAACTACTGACGGCAAATTAAGTGAAGTAGCTATATGCAATGCGCTACTATCAATCAATAATCTTTTTTGAGAAAGTGTTAGTGCCACTGCAATACTTCTAAAATTATCGAGTGCTTGTAACGTATTTGGAAATGATATTTGGTCTTCTCTTTTAATATGCAAAATAGCATAATCGTTTTTGTATCGTTCAATAACTTGCTCTACAATTGGAGCAGGAATATCCCTTGTCCAAGAATACTTTAAAGGTTGGTTAACCGCACCACCGTTAGTTTGAATTGCTAAAATTGGCTTATCCAATCTATAAAAAGGCTCGAAGTACTCTTTTTCCGCTTTAAGCAAAAATAATTCAGGCATTTCGCCATTATACTCCACTCCATACATTTCGCACCAAATTTGAATTAAGTGTTTGCTTTCGGTAATGAAGTCAGACGTATGATAAGGGTCTGAAACAAATACTTTGCAGTCTTTATTCATAATATTTTTCTCGTAAATACCGCTTAATTGGTCGTGCCTTAAAACTTTATTTACATTCGGATTCGCTATGAAAACATCAGGATAACCTGTAACGACAATTATGTTTGCCTTTTTATATTGTTTTCTAATTGCTTTTAATACTGCGGTAGCCATAATAGACTTACCTAAACCCCCATCCACCTGAAATATTAAATTTTGTAACATAATTTAGTCTTTTTTAATTTCTTTATTTTTTACCCCATAATCTGAAAACGTGTACCACATTCTTTCGTGAAAGAAATATATAATTGGCTTTATGCAAATTTCCGTTAGCCCAATACTTCCTGCTACCAAAAAGTTACCTGTAAAGAAATAAGATATTAGGCAGGTTTGGAATGAACCCAACGCTCTATAACTTATTGCTTTGAAAATATGTCTTTTATAACTTACTGATTTTTCGCTTTTGAGTTTATCTAACTCTAAACTTTGTTTTATTAAAAAACTATATTCTTCATTTGAAATAGTTTTAATGGTTGAAATATCAACCATATTACCGTCTTGTTCTTTTGTCATTTTAAGATTTTCCTTTAAGCCCTTTGTTTCTAATCAAATTAACGCCTACTGCCCTTTTAACTCTTGGATTTTCGGGGTCAACATCATTAAGCAAATATCTTGTTCCTCTACCAATACCCATTACTAATTGATTGTATTTTAACCCAACCTTTTTTAGTTCTTTCTTGGTCTGTGTTTTCATCATTTCAGGTCTTGCGGTTGTAACCACAATATGACTTCCGTTGTCGTATTCCTTATTGATTTTATTTATCACATCCTGAATTGGTTCAGGCTCGATTGATAGTAATAACGCAAAAGGTCTATACTTAATGATAGTACCGTCAATATCTACAAAGTAGGTTGAATTTTTTATCATAGCGTACCGTCTTTACGCATTTGCTCTCTAATTTTAGTAGCAGAAATTTCCGCTACTTCAGTAGGTGGTATATGCTCAATAATATCATATCCAACGCCACGTCCAAATTCTACTGAACAAATATCAGGGATTATCATAACTTTAACTTTGCCCTTTTTGATGAGATTTTTGTAATACTCGGATATTTTTTTTAAAACTTCTTCAGCGGTAAACGGATTTTTTTCATTTATCTCCCCATCTCTAATACATATAAGAACATTTTTTTTATTTTCTAACGCCCTTTTAAATAATGCTATATGACTTTCGTGTAAAGGTTGAAACCTACCGCAAAACATAGCAAATTGATTTTTTTTTCTTTTTAAAGAGGATTCAACGTGAATAAACTCTTTCCATTCATTATTTTCCATAATAATTCTTTTTTTATTTTTATTAGAAACCATAACGCAGAAATATATAAAATCTTTGTCTAATAGTTTATTCTTCATTATATTTATTTTCTTATGAACCCATTGAACATTACCATTTACATATCCCATAGAACTATCTATTCTATCTAAAGAGCAAGTTGTTTGTAACGTTCTGTTTTTTCTTATTTGAGAAAACTTCAAATCTAATCCCGAAAGCGCACATTTTCTATCTTGACGAATCAATAAATCCCAAATGTCCTCAATTTTTATATCAAATTCTATATTTCTTGATTTTGCACCTCTTTTTATACTTGTAAAAAAATCTAAAGGTAAGTCTTCGTAGCCTTTCCAAGAATGATGTTTAGAATTAGATTGTATCCAATCACAACCACAACTTTTTGTATCCCCTCTTACCAAAAGTTTTCTAATTAAAACTTTTTGATTCCCACAATCGCATTGACATAAATATCTACTCAATTTATTAATCGTTTCAACGTAATTTAAAACAAATAACTTACCGAATTTTTGCCCTGAAATATCTCTTTTAACTGCCAATTTCTTATTAATTTACAGTTGCTATATTATTTTTAAATATGATTTCTTTGGCATCGCAAACAATATGGTGTTTTATACCTATTTCTTGAAACTCTTCGGTAAGAGTTCTTACTTGGCAGTTTATGATTACTTCGCTTGTACGAAGTTCGTTTCCATTGATTAATACACGCCACTTTTGAGTACCGTCTGTATCTTCGTTATTAAACCTGATGCGGACAAATGAAGTTTCGTTTTCTTTTTTAAGAATTACCTCACGCCCCTCTAAAATGAATCTTTGGATTGCATCTTTAGTATTGACTACTTTTTTTTCTTTTTTCATTATGAAAAGTTTTTGATTTTATTTAACAACTCATTTACCGAAACCAATACATCAACACCTGTTGTGTCAATATCAATGAATGATTCTGTTGGTGCTTGGTAGTCCGCAACGTGAAACGCTTCTCTACCTCTAATATCTGTCGTATGAACGTAAATTTCAATTACATCGGTACTTGACTTCAATTCATCTCTTAAATCTTTATACGGAGAAACTAAAGACACTACAACGTCATTTTTTGAGTTGTCGTCTAAATATTTAGCGATTGCTATTGCTTGACTAATATTATTTCTACGTCCTTGTTCTGAATAGTCTTTATTGTTGATAATTCTTCTCAAATCATCTCCGTCAACTAAATGAACTTCTCTTAAAGGATTATTTAACATTAAGGCTTTTTTTAAGTGTTTAGCTAATGTTGTTTTTCCTGCGTGGGGTTGCCCCGTGAACCAGAATATCATACCTCTATTGTTTTTGATTTTTTACTATTTACTTGAACTAATGCTATACTACCCTTTGGAATAAACATATTTACAACGCAGGGATAAAAGCTACAATTAAATTCTTTAAAACTGTAACTTAAAATATTTTCTACATACATACTTCGATTATTTTATAGGTACGCAAAATATTTGTAGAACCAAGCATAAGTGTTTTTTATGGATTGGCAAAGTTCGTAACCTAAAACATCGTAAAAATCGTCAGGTAATCTCTCGAATTTAGGTCTTAACTGATGGTCGCCATAGATACCGTGAATAGCATCGTTTTCGTGAGTATGTTGGGTAATGTTTTCAAAATCGTGTTTGTCGTAGTAAGGTTGTCCTAAATACTCATACAAACGCTTCATTTCGTTTTCAGGGTTCGCCATTAAGTCTTCATAGCGAATAAATAATATTTTTTTATCTAAACCTTGTTGGATAACATCTTTCAAACGGTCTAACGCAATACCAACAGGTACTCCGTCAGCCCATATATTAATTCTCTTGTCTAATGTAGTTCCAATTAATTGTGGTGCATTTTGGATATGACTTTCTTTATGCGGATTTTTCCTAAAGTTCTTTTCCATAGAAGCATATACGGCTCGAACATCTCTAACCATACAAATTATCTTTGGTTCAGGATATAGTAAATTCAATAAGTTGTAGTGAATACCCCAATCTCTGCTTTTATCAACGATAAATTCTTTTGGGGTAAGGTTATTGAAAAAGCCTTGCATACCTGCACGGCAAAATCCTAAAAATGCTTTTTCCATTGCTTCCTTGTCTTGCGACAAAATTGCTTGGGAATGTGCGTAAGAGTTTTTAGCACTCAAAACTAAATCTGAAAGACCCGAAGTAGGCGTTGCATAAAATTCAGGGTTTTGAGCAATCAAATTAGAAATCAAAGTTGACCCCGAACGTGGGAGCGAGGAATTGAAAAAAATCTTTTTCATACTTGTTGTTATATTAGTTTCTTAATTTAGTCTTTCACTCGGTTTCATTTGAATTAACAAAGAGGAGTTACCGAGCATAACGACTATTTTTTTATGTTGTTGCTTTAGCTACTTTTGGAGCAGGTGCAGGTTCGTTGTCTTTTGCGGTTTGCAATTCAGCAATTAAAGCGTCAATAAGAGGTTTTAAATCCTCATCGTCTTTTACATTAAAACCGTCTTTTGCCATCCAACGAACGTCTTTGTAGCCAAAAAGGTTTATTGCGTGAAAATCTGTAATCAAAGTTGGGTTGTCCGCAGGTTTTTTAGCGAATATACCTGCCACTAATGGCGTTACAGTAGTAAGAGTATCAGTTTTTACTTTTACTGATAAATCTTTTGAATTAATCTGTGTTTCTCCGTAACCGAAGATGTGAATTGTGAAATTTTCCATTTTATTTAATTTTAAATGTTTTTAATTGTTTTAAGTCAATTTTGAAATACAAATATAAAAAAGTATTTCGGTTTTATTCTTTTTTTTATTTATTTATTAAGGCACTATAAATAATTGATTACCTATTTTATAAACAGAATTACTCGGTAATCCAAGATTAGTTGTTGGAATATTCATTATAGATAAGTTGTTTACAAATGTAGTACAAATTCTATTTGTAGTAATATTATCTCCTACAATCATCGAACAAGCGTAATTAGCAACATTGTTTTTACCACCTAATATAGCTGAAAAATCAGCGTTAACTTTATTTTGATAACCATTACCTATAAAAGAATAAGCACTATAAGTATTATTTCTCTTGCCACCAACAATTGATGAATATTCATAATTAGAAACACAATTTTTATAACCCCCGCCTATAAAAGACTTATTGCCAGAAGCAGTATTGTAACAACCTCCTCCGATTGTAGAAAAATCACCAGAAGAAGTATTTCTCCTACCACTGCCAATTATTGAATAAAAACCCGAAGCAGTATTAAGATTACCGCCACCTACAAAAGAAGAATAACCAGAAGCAGTATTATTATAACCCCCTGCAACTGTTGAATATTTAGCAGAAGCACTATTAAAAATACCACCGCCAATTGTTGAAAAGCCTCCTATGGAAGCATTGGCTCTACCGCCACTAATTGTTGATGTATTTCCACTTGCAATATTACCCTCCGATGGATATGTACCACCACCACCAACTACAACAGAATTACAACCATTAGCACAATTGTATCTACCACCTCCTACAAAAGCACTATTACAAGCCCATTGTCCTTTACCGCCTGAAATTGTCGCCCAATAACCAACCGCATTATTTTGGCTTCCACCACCAATGGTAGCCAAGTCAGAAGTTGCATAGTTACTACCACCACCACCAACAGTTGTTTTATAAGCAGTAGCGAAATTCGCACAACCACCACTAACTGTTGAAGCACTACCTGAAGCCGAATTACTACCTCCACCACCTACTGTTGAATTAACAGTAGAAGAAGCATTTCCTGTACCGCCACCAATTACTGAAGCGTAACCAGAGGAAGTGTTTGAAATACCACCACTGATATTTGCTAAATCACAAGAAGAAGTGTTACATTTCCCACCACTAACGGTTGAATTATTACCCGAAGCGGTATTACTAATTCCACCACCAATTGTCGAACATCCACCTGTTGCCGTATTACATAAACCACCGCCTACAAAAGAATGGTCGCCATCAGCGGTTATGCAATCCCCACCACCAATTGTTGAGTGAATACCACTCGCAGTATTTGTAGAACCACCGCCAATAGTGGATAAATCCCCACTCGCATAGTTACTACCCAAGCAAGGTTCTATACCTGTTCCATTAGTGTTATATTTGAAAGGACTACAACCACCGCCACCACCACCTGATGTATCAAACCCAAGATTTGCTTCCGCAAAATCAATAAATGTGTTTACGTCAAAAGGAGTTCCTGTACCGTCCGTACATTCAGACAAAGGTTGACTAAAAATACTCGTGAAATTACCTAAATACTTATTGTAAATTACAATTAAAGGTATCGCATCGTATAAAGATAATACATCAATAGCACACGAATTTTTCGGTGCTACTAATATAATTGAACCATTAATGCTTATTTGTAAACTTCCATCTACTATTACTAATTTTATCATAACTATATTTTTTTAAACCCCTAAATTAACCTCTGCGAAAGCAATAAAGCTACTTTCGGTAAAAGGCGTATTAGTTGCGTTTATGCAACTTGACAACGGTTGGCTGAAAATGGTTGTAAAGTTAGCCAAAAATTTATTAAAAATAGATATGTAAGGAGTTGATTTAGATAACGCCAAAACATCTATTGCACAAGAATCTTTTGGAACAACTAATATAATTAATCCATTAAGTGATATTTGTAAACTTCCAACAACTATTTCAAATTTATACATATTTTTATTTTTTTTATTTTTATTAAGGCACTATACACAATGAACTTTCTCTTCTCCAAACAGAGCCACTCGGTAAACCAGCACTACTTGTTGGAATATTCATTATAGATAAGTTATTTACAAATGTAGTGCAAACTCTATTCGTAGTGATATTAGTTCCTACAATCATTGAATATGCGGATTGTGCATTATTATTATTACCACCTAAAATAGCTGAAAAACAAGCTACTGATTGTACATTATTGCAAGTACCACCGCCAATAAACGAAGCACTGTTATTTTGTACAATTTTATTAGCATTTCCGCCACCAATCATTGAAAAACTACCACCATTAATATTTGCTAAACCACCACTAATTACTCCATAAGAACCACAAGCAATATTACTAAGTCCTCCACCAACTGTTGAGTATTGCACAGTAGCAGTATTGCTATAACCACCACCAATAAATGAATAACACCCACTTGCACTATTACACTTACCACCACTTACTGTTGACCAACCACCAGAAGCAGTATTATATTGACCACCACTAACTGTTGATAAATTAGCACTTACTGTATTGTGCCTACCACCCCCAATTGTTCCTTCTCTATTATTTATAGTATTGCAATTACCACCACTTATTGTCGAAGCATAACCACAAGCATCAATACCATTAATCCAATTATAATATCCACCACCTATTGTTGAGAAACTTCCATACGCTTTATTATTATAAGCTGAATAAGAAGAACCACCACTAACTGTTGACCCTCGACCAATTGCACAATTTCCGTGTCCACCTCCAACTGTTGAATAAAGACCACAGGCAACATTTCCACTTCCACCAATTACACTTGAATAATCGCCACAAGCAACATTTGTCTCTCCTCCACCAATTGTTGATTTTTGTCCGTAAGCAAGATTACCCGTACCACCTCCTACGAAAGAAACAAGATTGTTTGCAACATTATTAGCACCACCCCCAATTGTTGCATACTGCCCAGAACTAATATTTTCATAACCACCCCCTATTGTTGAATGAAAGGCAGAAGCAACATTACTATAACCACCACCAACAAATGAACAACAACCACTTGAGAAATTATTTTTACCACCGCTAATTGTTGAATAATACGCAGAAGCAGTATTTTGAAAACCGCCACCAACTGTTGAATTATACGAAGTAGAAATATTTTCACGACCCCCTCCAATTGTATTGCCTCTATATCCACTTGTAACGTTACAATATCCGCCCCCTACAAATGAATAACAAGCATAAGCAGTATTACATTTTCCGCCCCCAATTGTTGACAAAAAGCCCGAAGCGGTATTACAAAATCCACCACCAATTGTTGAATGATAGTCCGAAGCAGTATTACATTCTCCACCACCTACTGTTGATTTCTCTCCACTTGCAACATTACCTGTGCCAAAAAGAGTTGCATAATTGCCTGTTGCAATATTTGACAAACCACAACGCATTGTACTACCCGTACCTAAACCTTGAATTATTAAGCAACCCGCATAAGGAATACCTGCATTATCTATTAATACACCGTTTGCACCTACTGATACAAAACAACCTGCGGTTAAGTTACAAGCAGAAATGCAATTTGTAAATGTAGTGTTATTTTGATTTGCAGTAATATTACAACCTATTATATGAACATCACTATAATCGTTGGTATTATTATTTCTGCCACCAATAATAGAGGAATAATCACTTCTATCAGTAATATAATTATTATAACCTCCGCCAATTACTCCACTCTTACCCTTTATGCAATTTTTACTACCGCCACCAATTGTAGAATTACATCCTCCTTGAATACAGTTATAATAACCCCCAGAAATTGTTGAAAAAAGACCATAATTTACATTACGTTGTCCGCCACCTACAAAAGAAACAGCACCACAACTAACATTAAATATACCCCCACCTATAAAAGAACTATTGCCCGAAGCAGTATTGCAACAACCACCTCCAATAGTAGCATAATAACTACTTGAAACGTTATATCTACCGCCACCTACTGTTGTATAATTATTACTTGATGTATTTTTACTACCGCCACCTACAAAAGAAGAATAACCAGAAGCAGTATTATAATAACCCCCTACAATTGTTGAATAAATAGCGGTTAGCGAATTTTTTTGACCTCCTCCAATAAATGTATAACGACCAGAAGTAATTATATTACATCTACCACCACCAATAGTTGAATAACAACCACAAGCAGTATTTGCAACACCTCCAGAAACAGTAGCGTGATAATTATACGCTTTATTAAAAGAACCGCCACCTATTGTTGAGCCACTACAATAAGCCTTATTGCTATTTCCTCCGCTTATTGTTGAAAAATCCCCACGAGTTGTATTAATTTTACCACCACCAATAGTATTTGACTCTCTATAAGCACATACTATATTATTATAACCCCCTCCAATTACATTTCCACCAGTAGAAGAAAAAGCACAATAAGTATTTTGTTTAATTTCATTACGACTACCGCCATTAATTACATCTCCAATAAAAGGATAACTATTATTATAGTTTTGAGATGCGTTTATTTTATTATAACAACCTCCCCCAATTATGCCATTAATTGAAGAAACAGTATTACATTGACCACCACTAACTGTTGTGTATTTATTAGAAGCAGTATTTTGTAAACCACCACCAATTATCGAGGAACAACCCGAAGCGGTATTTGTTCTACCACCACCAATAAATGAATCAGAACCCGAAGCGGTATTACAAATACCACCACCAACTGTTGAATTATAATCACTTGAAGTATTACTAATTCCTCCGCCAATTGTTGAATAATAATTTGAAGCAGTATTACAATAACCGCCTCCTACTGTTGCATAATCATAAGAAGCACTATTCTGTTTACCACCACCTACTGTTGAAAAACTATAACAAGTACTATTACACCAACCACCTGAAATAGTTGAAGCATTACCACAGGCTTGATTATTCCTACCACCACCAATTGTAGCATTTGGTGCAAATGTAGCGTTTTCAACACCACCGCCAATTGATGAAAATTCCCCACACGCATTATTACTACCACCGCCACCAATAGTTGAATTCGTAGAAATAGCAGTATTGTAAGCACCGCCACCTACAAATGAATAACAAGCAGATGCAGTATTATTACCACCGCCACTAACTGTTGCCTTTGAAGCAGAAGCAATGTTAGTACAACCACCGCCAATTGTTGAATAAAAACCCGAAGTACTATTACTACAACCACCACTAATAGTTGAATTTATAGCAGACGTAATATTGCAACGACCACCACCGATTGTTGAAAGAGGGCAAGTAGTTGAGTTATTAAAACCACCAACTATTATTGAATATTCGCCTAAAGCACAATTTAATTTACCACCGCCAATAAAAGAATAATTCCCACAAGCGGTATTACTCCTACCACCACCAATTGTTGAAAATCCCTGAAATCCTTTTTCAGTACTTGATGCAAGATTACAAGCACCACCACCTATAAAAGAGTAACAACCATTCGCAGTATTACAACAACCACCACTAACTGTTGAAAAATTATTGCAAGATGTGTTTTTTATTCCACCACCAACTGTTGAACCATTAACACACGCTTTATTACAACAACCACCGCCAATAGTAGCAAATTGACCAGAAGAAAGATTTTTTTTACCTCCACCTACAAAAGCATATTGATTGTTTGAATTATTTAATATACCGCCACTAACGGTAGCACCCTTACTAATTGAACTGTTATATTTTCCACCACTTACAGTTGTATAACTATAAGCAGTTTCATTATATGAACCCCCACCAATTGTAGCGTATTTACCACTTGAAGAATTATAATAACCACCCCCAATAAAAGAATAACAACCTGATGCACAATTTTTATATCCCCCAACAACAATAGATTTATCTAAAGTTGCCTTGTTACAAAAGCCTGAACCAATAAAAGAATGTGTTCCACTTGCAATATTATAACAACCACCACCAATAGTAGCTAAACAACCACTCGCATTATTACTGCCTAATATTGGCTGAATGCCTGTTGCATTAGCATTATATTCAAAAGGACTTGCACCATTGAAAGAAGAGTATTCAATCCAATTCGCATTATTTGAAACAGAATTATCTGTTCCACCCATTGCAACGTTTGCTAAAATGTAAACTTTATTGTTTGCGGGAGTTGTGTCGCTTGTTACCGAAACCTGCATACCAAACTTTCTTCGAGCAGTTGGTATCGAGTTCATATTGGCAACCGTAAGCATAGTCATAAGACCACCTGCCCCAAGATTATCTATGTGCGTTGGAAATGTGTCACTACTTGCCGTAGTGCCTATGTTACTTGTTACGGGTATTGACCCATTTGGATATGCCATACTATATTATTTTTTTTATTACGGTACAATACATATTGTTCCGCCACTACTCCACAAAGCACCACTTGGTAAACCTGCGCTATATGTTGGAATGTTCATTATAGATAAATTATTTACAAATGTAGTACAAACTCTATTTGCGGTTATACAAGAACCTACAATCATTGCGAAATCAAAAAAAGATGTGCTATTACAAGTTCCTCCCGCAATAAAAGAACTAATACCATTAGCGCAGTTACTAAAACCACCTGAAATAGTAGCTCCAAAACCCGAAGCGGTATTACGACAACCACCCCCAATTGTTGAATGGCAATACGAAGCTGTATTTTGACAACCACCCCCAATTGTTGAACTATTGCACGAAGCTGTATTTTGAAAACCACCCCCAATTGTTGAACTACAACCCAAAGCGGTATTATAACAACCCCCACCAATTATCGAGGAATAACCCGAAGCGGTATTTTTAAGACCACCACCAACTGTTGAATTACAATTAGAAGTAATATTGCAACAACCGCCCCCAATTGTTGACATAAAACCCGAAGCGGTATTTCGAGAGCCACCACCAATTGTTGAAATACTATTAGAAGTAAGATTTTGAAAGCCACCCCCAATCGTTGAAGTAGCACCCAAAGCGGTATTTTCAATACCACCCCCAATTGTTGCATAACTATTGCAAGTTTTATTAAGTTTACCACCACCAATTGTTGAATTAGCACACGAAGCGGTATTAACACAACCACCCCCAATTGTTGAATAACAAGCAGAAGCAATATTACAACGTCCACCCCCAATTGTTGTAGCACCACCCGAAGCGGTATTATAACAACCACCGCCAACTGTTGAAGTAGCACCCGAAGCAGTATTTTTAAGACCACCACCAATTGTTGAATTAGCACACGAAGCAATATTACAAGAACCGCCTCCAACTGTTGAATTACAAGCAGAAGTAATATTAAAACGTCCACCCCCAATTGTTGTAGCAAGACTCGATGATGAATTACAAGAACCGCCTCCAACTGTTGAACAATAACCCGAAGCGGTATTACATTGACCACCACTAATTGTCGAACCTTGACCCGAAGCGTTATTATTACCGCCACCTCCAATTGTTGAAATACTACCCGAAACAGTATTGCGATAACCACCTCCAATTGTTGAAATATAACACGAAACGGTATTACAACAACCTCCGCCAATTGTTGATTTACAAGCTGAAGCGGTATTTGTTCTACCACCACCAATAAATGAATCATAACCCGAAGCAATATTACAATAACCACCGCCAATTGTTGTAAAATAACAAGATGATGAATTACAACATCCACCTCCAATTGTTGAACCATAGCTTGTAGCGCAATTAAGCCTACCACCTGCGATAGTTGTAAAACAACCTGATGCCAAGTTTAAAGTTCCACCACCAACAGTTGAGCAACGATTAGAAGATATGTTAGAAGCACCTCCTGCAACAGTAGAACAACGTCCTGATGATGTATTAGCTTGTCCTCCACCAACAGTTGTAAATAAACTCGATGAGGTATTACAACAACCCCCACTAATTACAGAATGAGTACCACTTGAAACATTGCTATTACCTCCGCCAATTGTTGAAATATAACCCGAAGCGGTATTACTACCGCCACCACTTACTGTTGAGGAATAACCACTTGAATTATTACATTGACCACCCCCAATTGTCGAGTATGCACATAAAGCATTATTCTCTAAACCACCAACTACAACTGAATTTTTTCCGCAAGATAAATTTGAATTTCCTCCTCCTATAAAAGAACCTGGATATTGATTTATTGAAAATTCACTATATAAGTTAGGAGAGAATCCTACACAGGTATTCTGCGTAGATGGATTGTAATATGCGCCTATTAAAGAAAACCCCGTGTTAGGTTGATAGCAACTAAAAGAGTTAAGAGGAGTATCGCTTTTTAAATATAAACCACTTATAATATCGGGGCTTCCAAAATAAGTAGTTTGATTTCCGATAAAACAAAAATAACTAAAGTTTGGTGCTATAAAATTAACATTTCCGTTAACATATCCTGAATTAGTACAAAACCGTGCGTAATTAGTGTTGCAAGTTTGAAAATATGTACTTAATTTGCCTGAAACATTATTTGCACCACCTCCAATTGTTGAAGTGCAACCACAAGCGGTATTTTGTTGACCACCCCCAATTGTTGAATTAACACCACTCGCATTATTACCACCTATTATCGGCTGAATACCCGTTGCATTAGCATTATGTTCAAAAGGACTTGCGCCATTAAAAGACGAATATTCAATCCAATTGGCATTATTTGAAACAGAATTATCTGTTCCACCCATTGCAACGTTTGCTAAAATATAAACTTTATTGTTTGCAGGAGTTGAATCGCTTGTAACTGAAACCTGCATACCAAACTTTCTTCGAGCAGTTGGTATTGAGTTCATATTGGCAACAGTAAGCATAGTCATAAGACCACCTGCCCCAAGATTATCTATGTGCGTTGGAAATGTATCACTACTTGCAGTAGTGCCTATACTACTTGTTACGGGTATCGAC
>Ga0207909_1000279_pt1 | contig 18560 bp, 16 predicted proteins | sample LakMenEpi05May10_FD_150672 | JGI IMG/M metagenome (GOLD analysis project Ga0207909, IMG submission 150672) | Freshwater microbial communities from Lake Mendota, WI - 05MAY2010 deep hole epilimnion (SPAdes) | ecosystem: Environmental > Aquatic > Freshwater > Lake > Epilimnion/Euphotic zone ...
CATGTGGCTGACAGATCCTTTGCCATTCGTTCCTGCTACATGGATGGTCTTGAAATGCTGCTGGGGGTTGTCCAAGGCTTCACATAGGGCAATTGTATTGGAAAGGTCCATCTTGAGTGCTGCTGCCCCTGTTCGGCTGAACATGGGCAGTTTTGAGTAGAGGTATTCTATGCAGGATTGATAGTCCATCGTGTAAAGATATTGTATCTTTGCAACCATGAGTATGTTAATGTGGTTGCCCATGTTGGCTTTTTCCCTAGCCGTTCTGATCCAGGTATTTTATTATTTGCGTTATTTTTGTCTGCTTGCTTTTCACAGGCAAAAGCAAGCGCTTTCAGCCAAAGAACAGGCTGTCAGTGTCATCATTTGTGCCCGCGATGAGGCTGATCAAATTGAGGCCAATTTGCCGGGAGTGCTGGCACAGACCTATCGCAGTACACATGAAATTGTGGTTGTCAATGACAATTCCCTTGATGATACAAAATACCTCCTTGAGGGTTTGTACAGGGACTTTAAGCAGTTGCATATTGTTGAATTGAAACAGGAAGCAATGCACATTCCAGGAAAAAAGTTCCCCCTTTCCATGGGTATTAAAAGTGCCAAGTACGAGTTGCTTTTGTTGACTGATGCAGATTGCATTCCTGCCTCTGAACATTGGATCCTCAAAATGCAGGCCGCTTTTGCGGATGGCATACAAATCGTATTGGGTTACGGTGCATACAAACGGAAAAAAGGTCTCCTCAACAGGGTCATTCGTTTTGATACCTTTCACACTGCTTTGCAGTATTTGTCTTGCGCCCTCGCCGGGCAACCCTATATGGGTGTCGGGAGGAATTTAGCCTATAAAAAGGAATTGTTTTACAGACAAAAAGGCTTTGCTGCACACCATCATTTGCCAGGAGGCGATGATGATCTTTTTATCAATGCTTGTGCAACCAAAGAAAATACAGCCATTGTTATTGACAAGGATACATTTACCTATTCAACACCACCAGCATCCATCGGAGAATGGATCAGTCAAAAAGAGCGTCACAATTCAACAGGTAAATATTACAAAGGTAAACATAGGCTCCTCTTGGGACTTTATATGACTTCTCACTTCCTTTTGTACCCACTGATGGCCGCTGCATTATTCAGTTTCGACTGGCGTTGGATCCTGGGGGTCTGGGGGATAAGATTTTTAGTTCAGGGAATTGTATTTTTCAAATCCATGAAAAAACTCGGCGAAACAGACCTCTTCCCGTTCTTTTGGCTTTGGGATATTTGGATGTTTTTTTATTATTTGATTTTTATTTCTTCAATATGGAAAAAGCCTAGCAACCAATGGAAATGATACTCAAATACTTCAGTGATTTTTCTCCAAGACAGTTGAATCAGTTTTCACAATTGAGAGAAGTCTATCTTGAGTGGAATGAAAAAATCAATGTTATATCCAGAAAAGACATAGAGGCGCTGTACGAAAGACATGTTCTTCATTCTTTGTCCATTGCCGCACGTTATCCTTTTGCCAGTGGTCTAGAAGTTATTGATATAGGCACTGGTGGCGGATTTCCCGGTATCCCATTGGCTATTTTTTTCCCCGAAGTGCAGTTTCATTTGGTTGATTCAATTGGCAAAAAGTTAAAAGTTGTTGAGGCCGTTTCCTCTGCCCTGGAAATTTCAAATATAACTATTCAGCATTCCAGGGCTGAGGATATCAAGGGACGCAAATTTGATTTTGCCGTATCCAGGGCTGTTGCTCCTTTGGGTGAGCTCTGGAAATGGAGCAGGCCTCTTTTGAGGAAAGAAAGAAAAATGGAAGACCTTAAAAACGGCTTGATCTGTCTAAAGGGGGGGGATTTGACTGAGGAAATTGCCGCATCCAACACAAGGCCTCATCAACAACCAATAGCTGATCTTTTTGATGAGCCATTCTTTGAAGAAAAATACATTCTCTACGTTCCTTTATAAAATTGTCATTACAAGATAAATGGAATAATTTTAGCTATACCACAGCCTTAACAGGGGGGCAAACCAATGGAAGAAAAACATAGCAATATCAGGGTAAGTGTTGTAGAGGACAATCATTTCATACGAATGGCCTTGGAACAGATTTTGGTCAACTCTGATGGCTATGATGTTGTGGCAGTATATGGTTCAGGTGAAGAAGCCGTTGATAAAATGCCAACTGAAGTCCCTGATGTTGTTTTGATGGACATCAACATGGGGAAAATGACTGGCATAGAAGCGGTACGCATCATCAAAGAAAAATGCCCCAGTATAAAATTCATGATGTGTACGGTGTACGAGGATGATGAGAAAATTTTTGATGCATTGGCAGCAGGGGCAAGTGGTTATATCCTAAAAAAAACCAAGCCTGCAGAACTTGTGGCTGCCATCCGGGATTTGTATGAGGGCGGTGCTCCGATGTCTGGGCCAATCGCCAGCAGGGTAGTAGCCAGTTTTAGAAAAAAGGAGGAAAGCCGAGACTCCGTTTTATTGGAGAGCCTTTCTGCAAGGGAGCATGAAATTCTCGAATTGTTGGTCAAAGGAAGATTGTACAAGGAGATCTCTTCAACCTTGGGTATATCACAGGAGACAGTCAGAAAGCATGTTTACAATATCTATAAGAAATTGCATGTAAACAACCGTGTAGAAGCGTATAACAAGTTTTACGGGAATGGAGGCTGAAATCACTAGGGCAGTGAATTCAGAAATTCTTTTACCTCTCGTAATTTTGCATCTGTTTGGTTGAGGACCTCTAAAAAAGCAGGATCATTTTCAGCAATAGTTCCACCTGTTTTTCTAATGTCTAGGTATTCCTCATATTTTTTGATCAGCGAGTCTAATTCGAAAATCACCAAACTCGGTCTGGTTTTGTGCAGTACAAACTGAAAGTGGTCAAGCTCGGCAGTGAGAGATAAATTGGCAAAATACTTTCTAAAAGACTCAAATTCATTGATGAAAATTGATGTGATCCTGCGATTGAGTACCGGATCTTTCCCTGTCATGTTGTTTAGCCTTTTGAAGTCCATTCGCGATAGAAATTAATGCTCAGCCAGTTTTGTGATCAGATTTGCGTTAACTACTTAGTTGTAAGTAAAAATACTTAATATTTGTAAGGATAGTTGCCGAATCGTAGGAAAAGGCAAAAAACAACTTCAATAAGTAGCATAGTTAAGGTGTTTTAGTAGTCGACCAATTCTATTATCCATTTGAAGCCATTGTAATCATTGGGTCACCTTTTTAGGCGATTTTTTTATCAGGGCAATAACTTGATTGTCTGTTAGTTGAGAAAAATCTGAAAAGTAGGCTCCAATTCCTGTAAATTGACCAGGGTGTTTCAATATGATGAGTCTGTCAGCAATATGCCTGATTTTGTCTTCGGTTTTTAAGGGACAAACAGGGGATGCAACAATGATTTCTTTGGCGCCTGATTTTCTGATTTCTTGAATGGCCAATAGGATGCATGTTCCAGTAGCAATTCCGTCATCTACCAAAATGATTTTCTTGCCTATGATGTCATTGGGGGTTGCTACATGTCCAAATTTCTCTTTCATTTCCCTAATCCTTTCCCTTTCTTTTTGAATGCTAGCAGTCAGGAAAATGCTGTCTGGATTTTCTGATTGATTCAATAACAAGTGATTTTCTGTTACTGCGCCGATTGCATATTCATCATTGGATGGGTGCCCGATTTTTCTTACCAGGTAGAGTTTCAGGGGGATTCCAAGTTCTTCGGCAACGATCACACCAAGAGGAACGCCTCCTCTTGGTATGGCCAATACCATATCTGTTTTTATGCCAAGCTTCAATAAGGCCTCTGCCAGCTGTATACCAGCATCCTTTCTGTCTCTGAAGATGAATGAATCAATATGCATTTATCTTTTTTCAAATCTTCCACTTTTTTCGTTGATTTTTATTCTGAACATGATGGGTTTTATGCGGTCTTTGTCAGAAAGTTCATGTCCACCGCCTTCCCAATGTTCATGTTGATGGATGGCTGATGGGGTCATGAGTGGTACAACTTTAGAAAAAAGGAGTTCTCTTGCTGTTGAAGCGGTTTCATTTTGTAGTTCCTCAAATTGGCCAAAAACAATAGCACTTTGCCAGTTGTCCAGGTCGCAGGAAAGATCTACCTGGAAGCATACATTGGGATTTGCCCGCATCAATTCTATTTTTTGCCCCTCCTTAGATTGACCGTAAATATAATGTCCATCATACGAGTAGATAACTGGAACGATATATGGATGTTGTCCATCACAGCAAGCGATTCTCCCTATGGCCTGACTTGTCAGTAAATTATTGATCTGTTGTTCATTGAGTTCTCCAACCATGTTCTGTGTTTGGGTTAAAATTAATTAGGTTTCCCCTGTCTCTTCATGATATATGTCATGGTGATGAATGACTGTAGATCTGCTGGAAATTTCTGTCAGTGACTACTTCGCGTTTCTTTTTTTTGAGAAGTAAAAAGTGAAGAGGTTGAAAAGCAGCCTCACCGTTTCGTAGGATATCCATTGCAGTATTCTTTCTGAAGCGCGATAAGTCCGGATGATGCTGATAGGAGAGATCCTGCTGCAATCATTGCCAATGATTTTCATGAGCTGTTGGTGGACATCCTTTGAAAATGTACCATCTTCCACATCAAGATTCAATTCAATGCTGGCAAGTGCACTGATATCATTGATGTTGTAAGATCCTATGGTGACCATTTTTCCATCGGCAACAGCAATTTTTCCATGCAGGATATTGTGGTTGTACTCATGTATTTCAATGCCATGTCTTACTGCCCATCTGTATAGGTAACGTTCGGCATATTTTGCAATACCTACATCAGAGATTCCTGCAAGAATCAGTTTGACCTTCACCCCTTTTTTCAGTGCTTTGATGATATTGTTTCTGAAAAAAAGACTCGGAATAAAATAGCTCGACATGATGATGATTTCGCGCCGAGCATTTTTGAACATTTCCATGTAGCTTGCAGAAATTTCATTCCTTCCCATTACCCAGTCGTTTCTTCTTATCCTTATTGGGCAATGCAAGTTGATGTCAAGGGCAGTGGCGATATCCTGTTTTGATAATGCCAACCAATCTTCAGGTTTATTGGTATAGCATTGGTTGCACAGTTTGAATAATTCATAAGAAGCTTCCCCTTCTACTTTGATCGCCCAATCCAGCCAGGCAGGTGTTCCTGGCATGTCGTTGTACCTGTCTGAAATATTAATGCCCCCGACGAGTGAAACAATGCCATCACAAACAACAATTTTATGGTGAAGCCGTCTGCCAAAATAATAATTGCCCCCCTTAAAAATGGGTTCAAAAAAACGCATCCTGATGCCACTTTCTCGCATGCTGTTTTTAAAGCCCTTGGACAATCCTTTTGATGCATAACCATCCAGCAAAACCTGAACCTTTATCCCTTTTTTGGCGGCGTTGATCAATCTTGAGGCCACCTCTTTTCCTGTCTCATCTTCCTCAAAAATATATACCTGAAGTTGAATGGATTTACGGGCATTGTCAATCATGTCGTGCAGAACGGAAAAATATTTTCTGCCACCCCTGATCAACTCAGCTTTGTTGTAAAGGGTGTAGGCTGTACTAATTTTGGTAGCTGAAGACATGCAGGTTTTGGGCGGAAGCTACTGTATCGCTCCGTCATGATAAATGATAAAGATCATTGTTTTCTTGCCTTCAGACACTTTACAGGGAGACATAAGCGCATTGAATGTGGACTAATTGTTCAATTACTCTTCCTGCGCTTTCGTATTTTTGGGCAAGGTTTTTAATATACCAACATGTCAAAAAATGTCCACGATACGCCATTGATGCAACAGCACCGGGCCATTAAGCAGAAGTATCCCGATGCCATCCTTTTGTTCAGGGTAGGAGATTTTTATGAAACCTTTGGTGAAGATGCCATCAAATCATCAGCAGTATTGGGCATTACGCTGACCAAGCGAAACAACGGTGCTGCTTCAACCCTTGAATTGGCGGGTTTCCCCCACCATTCGCTTGACAGTTACTTGCATAAACTGGTCAAGGCTGGTTTTCGGGTGGCCATCTGTGACCAGCTGGAAGATCCCAAAATGGTGAAAGGCATTGTAAAGCGGGGCGTGACTGAAATGGTTACTCCTGGCCTGGCGACACACGACAAATTACTGGAACACAACAGCAATAATTTTCTTGCAGGCATTCATTTTGGAGAGCAAGTCAACGGGATTTCCTTTTTGGATATCTCTACTGGTGAATTTTTTGTGGCGCAGGGAGACCATGAATACACGGATAAGCTCTTGCAGACATTCCAGCCTGCCGAAGTTGTTTTTCAAAAAGGGCGACAGGCAGACCTTGGGGATCAGTTGGGTAAAAAGTTTTATACCTATGGATTGGATCCATGGATTTTTGACCACAGGTATGCCGAGGAAGCTTTGCTGCGGCATTTCGGTACACATTCCCTGAAAGGATATGGCGTTGAAGACATGGAAGAGGGGGTTGTTGCAGCTGGGGCAGTGTTGCACTATCTTGGTGATACCGTACATCCGAATACCAGTCATATTGCTTCTATCCACAGGATCAACAGGGATGAATATCTCTGGATGGACCAGTTTACCATCAGAAACCTTGAGCTTATTTATGCCGGTGTTGATGGCGGGTCAACATTGTTGAAGACCATTGACAGTACGGTTTCTCCCATGGGCGCGCGCCTGATGAGAAGATGGGTACTGATGCCCCTTGTACAAAAAGAACAGATCGAAGAACGTGCAACACTTGTTGCTGATATTATGGCCAACAGGGAATGGAAAGCAGGTGTCTTGCAAAGTATAAAACAATGTGGAGACATTGAAAGATTGGTGAGCAAGATACCCTCCAGGAAAATTGGTCCCCGTGAGATGTTGCAATTGGCCAATGGGCTGGAGCAGGTCAGTGTAATCAAAGTCGCTGCTGGAGATTTGCAGGATCCTTACCTGTTCAGGCTTGCGGAACAACTCAACGGTTGCAGTATTATCAAGGAGAAAATTACAAGGGAAATTGCAGATGATGCACCTGCCCAGACCGTAAAGGGTGGATATATTGCAACAGGTGTTGATGCAGACCTTGATCATTACCGCAGCCTTGCCCGGGGAGGTAAAAACGTGCTGGTAGAAATTCAACAGCGCGAGGCTTTGAATACCGGTATCAGTTCCTTGAAAATAGGGTTCAACAATGTTTTCGGATATTATCTTGAGGTCAGTAATGCACACAAGAACAAGGTTCCTGCAGATTGGATCAGGAAGCAAACCCTGACCAATGGGGAAAGGTATATTACCCCTGAGTTGAAAGAGTATGAAGAAAAGATCATGGGTGCTGAGGATAAAATTCTGCAACTGGAATCAAAGATCTATGATCAATTGCTTTCGGCGTTGCAGGAATATATTATTCCCATGCAGCAGAATGCTCATGCCATTGCCGTCATTGATTGTCTGTCCAGTTTTGCCACCAATGCAGAAACCCATAAATATTGCAGGCCAACAATTCATGAGCGTGGGGATCTCCACATCATTGCAGGAAGGCATCCTGTGATTGAGCATCTCTTGAAACCAGGAGATGCCTATATTGCCAATGATCTCCACCTTGATCAGGACAATTGTCAGTTGATTATTTTAACCGGGCCAAACATGAGTGGTAAGAGTGCTTTGCTCAGACAAACCGCTATCATCACACTGATGGCGCACCTGGGAAGCTATGTTCCAGCACAGGAGGCAATCATTCCGATTACAGACAAGATATTTACAAGGGTTGGTGCATCGGATAACCTCAGCGGCGGGGAGTCAACATTTATGGTAGAGATGAATGAAACGGCCAGCATCATCAACAATATCTCATCAAGGAGCCTTGTCATTCTGGATGAAATCGGCAGGGGTACCTCTACCTATGATGGTATTTCCATCGCCTGCAGTATCGCAGAGTTTTTACATGATGCCCATCAACGTCCCAAAACATTGTTTGCTACCCATTACCATGAAATGAATGAGCTTGAGCTTCGCCTTCCGAGGATCAAGAATTTTCATATTACCCACAAGGAGGTTGACAACAGGATTATTTTCTTGCGAAAGCTGGCTCCGGGGGGAAGTACCCATAGTTTTGGTATTCATGTTGCCCAAATGGCTGGGATGCCTCCTGTATTGATCAGCCGTGCCGAGGAGATCTTGAAAGAGCTTGAAAAAAAGCAAGGCATTGCTGTTTTGTCTGAACTAAAACCAGAAGTTCCCGGTATTCAACTTTCCATCTTCGATACCCATACTGAAGTCTTTGCAGGCATCAGGGAAATGATGAGTGGGGTTGATGTGAACAACCTTACGCCTGTGGAAGCGCTGGTTATTTTGAGTGAGATCAAGAAAAAAATCAATTGATTAGACCAGTTCCTTGAGCGCCTCAATGAGGGCATCAACTTCTTGTCTGGTATTGTATTTGCTAAAGGAAAATCTTACTGTGGATTGTTCAGGTAGCTGAAGTGCATTGATCACGTGAGAGCCTTGATTGGCGCCACTGCTGCAGGCACTACCCCCTGAAACACAGATATTCCTGATGTCCAGATTGAAGAGCAGCATGTCCGATTTTTCTGTTCTTGGAAAACCGACACTCAATACCGTATAGAGGCTTTCTCCTTCTGGGTCGCCATTGAAAACAACCCCTTTGATATTTTCTTCGAGCGATGTTTTGAGGTATGATTTTAATGCAGCAATCTCAGTATGTTCCGCTTCATGGTTTTGCATGGCAATCTCAAGCGCCTTTGCAAACCCAACAATCCCATAAATGTTTTCTGTTCCTGCCCTCATGTTTCTTTCCTGCCCCCCTCCATGAATGAATGGATTCACCTTGTTGTTCGCATTGATATACAAAAGTCCCACTCCCTTTGGGCCATGAAATTTATGGCTCGCCCCTGTGATGAAGTCAACATTTATTTCAGCCAGGTTGATGGGGAAATGGCCCACAGTCTGAACCGTATCCGCATGAAAAACTGCATTGTATTGCTGGGCCAGTTCTCCAATTCGCTTGATGTTGGAGATATTGCCAATTTCATTGTTGGCATGCATCAGGGTAATCAATGTTTTCTCTGATGATGAAGACAGTTTTAGCTCAAGGTCATTGAGGTCTACATGACCATTGGGAAGGATGTTGACAAATTCTAGACTTGCATCACCCTTGCCTGCAATAAAATGGCAGGTATGAAGTGTTGCATGATGTTCAATCGGGGAACTGATGATTCTGGTACAGCCCAATTCTTTTATTGCCGCAAAAATGGCGGTATTGCTGCTTTCGGTACCTCCACTGGTGAAAAATATTTCAGATGGGTGGGCATGAAGCGCTGCGGCTACTGATTTACGGGCTTTTTCAATGGCCAGCCTGTTTTCCCTTCCGTATGAATAAATCGAGGATGGATTACCGAAATGTTCAGTGAAATAGGGCTTCATCGCCTCGAACACCATGGGGTCTATGGGTGTGGTAGCAGCATTGTCAAAGTATATTCTGGCGGCCATGTCCTAACCTGTTTTTTCAAATATACGAAACAGGGTTTACAATGACTCCTGTATGTCGCGGATGAGTTTTGATGCGATATTGTTGGCGGTAGTTTCGAAATTGCTCTCTGCAATGATCCGAATGATGGGCTCAGTGTTGCTGGACCTCAAATGAACCCAGTCATTGTCAAACTCAATCCTTAATCCGTCGATGGTATTCAAAGGATTTGATTTGTATTTTTCTTTCAGCTTCTCAAAAACAACGGATAGGTTGGTTTTGCCATCCATTTCGATCTTGTTTTTGCTGATGAAATAGTCTGGATAGCTGCTGCGAAGCTGTTTGACGGTTTTGCTTGATTGTGAAAGATGCGTCAGGAAAAGTGCAATGCCAATAAGCGCATCCCTTCCATAATGGAAATCTGGAACAATGATGCCACCGTTGCCTTCGCCACCAATAACCGCATTAACCTCCTTCATTTTAGCCACAACGTTGACTTCACCAACAGCTGCAGGATGATATTTACCTCCATGCTTTTCAGTGATGTCTTTCAGTGCTCTTGTTGATGAAAGGTTGCTTACCGTATCTCCTTTGGTTTTACCAAGTACATAGTCTGCAACTGCAACCAATGTGTATTCTTCGCCAAACATGGATCCATCCTCACAAACCAATACAAGCCTGTCAACATCAGGATCAACTGAAATGCCAAGATCTGCCTTGTTGGAAAGTACTGCAGCAGAAAGTTGAGACAGGTGTTGAGGCAATGGTTCAGGATTGTGGGCAAATTTACCATTGACCTCTCCATTCAAAACAATGATGTTCTGTTCTTGAATACCCAGTTTTTTAAGGAGGATAGGCACAAAAACTGCGCCGCTGCTGTTGATGGCATCAACGACAATTTTGAGGTTTTGCTTTTCAATTAAATTTTTATTGACAAGTGCATGAGATACTATCGCATCAAGATGCCTGTCTGCATGATCAAATTTTGTTGTAATGTTTCCCGCTTTTTCAACCAGAGAAAAATTGATATTGCCCAGCTCTGCGTTGTTAAGGATTTGCGCACCTACTTCAGCACTGATGAATTCGCCTTTATCGTTCAGCAATTTTAGCGCATTCCATTCTTTGGGGTTATGGCTGGCTGTGATAATGATTCCCCCCGCAGCATTTTCTGCAGCTACTTCGAACTCGACGGTTGGCGTTGTTGAAAGTCCCAGATCAATGACTTCTGCACCCATTGCAACAAGCGTTTGAGCTACAAGACCTGCTATCATCGGGCCACTCATTCTTCCATCTCTTCCAATGATAATTTTTTTATTACCCTCTGCCATTGCCCATTCTCCAAACGCAGCTGTGTACTTTACCACATCCAATGGGGTAAGCGATTCACCCGGTTTCCCGCCAATGGTTCCCCTGATTCCAGAAATGCTTTTAATCAATGCCAAATTCAAAATTTTAAGGATGCAAAATTACAAAATAAAGCCTGTTCCATCAACTAAATATGATTGCAAACTGGTTTTTATAGACTTAATGCTTTTTGTTAACTTCCCTGATATTCCATTTCCTGGAAATACTGCTTAATTTTACAGTATGTTTATGTTGCATTCTGATCAAATGTCTTTTATTCAGCAGGTGTTACACCTTGATTATCAGTTAATGCTAATGCTGAATCGCCAATTGATTCACCCTGTTTTGGATGGTCTTTTTCTTTTCTTGCGGGAATCTATTTTTCATGTCCCCTTGTATGTTTTTATTGTTTTCTACTCTTTTCAGGTTTTTGGTAAAAAAGCCATTGGGTGGGTATTGGGTGCAATAGCCCTGATTGCATGTTGTGACCTGATAAGCAGCCACTTCATCAAATCCTATTTTGACAGGCCAAGGCCTTGCAGGGATCCCTTCATGGCGGGTCAAATCAGGTTTCTTGCCCGGTATTGTGGCGCCAATGGCAGTTTCACCTCCTCTCATGCGGTCAATCATTTTGCATTTGCCACCTATGTTGTGTCTACCATGAGAAGTATTTCAAAATGGTTCAATCTATTGTTCATTTGGGCCTTTGCCATTGCATATGCCCAGGTATATGTAGGAGTCCATTATCCTTCCGATGTGCTGGTTGGGGCTAGTTTGGGGATAGTTTTTGGACTGGCGGGTGCACAAATCAGCAGGCAGGCCCTATCTTTACAGCAATATAGCATATGAACGAGTTGCTCATTCTCTTCTTTCTGATCCTGATCAATGGATTCTTTTCCATGGCAGAGATCGCCTTGGTTTCTGCCAGAAAGGCCAGACTCGAGGGGCAGGCAAACAAAGGAGACACAAGAGCCAAACATGCACTGGCACTTGCACAAAAGCCAGATTCTTTTTTGTCCACGGTTCAAATTGGCATTACGACCATCGGAATTCTTACAGGTATATTTTCAGGCGATAAGATTGTTGATGATGTAGCTGTCTTTCTGGAAGGACTCCCTGCCTTTGCTGCCTACAGCAGAGGGATAGCAACAGCAGCGGTAGTTATCATCATCACCTTTTTCTCCCTCGTTTTTGGTGAGCTTGTTCCCAAACGGCTTGGATTGTCCAACCCTGAGAAGATTGCTAAAACTGTTGCAGCACCCATGCGGCTGATTTCAAGAATTGCCTATCCATTTGTGTGGCTATTGGTGACCACCACCACACTGATCATGAAAATATTTAGGGTAAAGACGGATGATTCACAAGTAACGGAGGAAGAGATCAAAGCCATCATCAATGAAGGAACCGAACATGGTGCCATTGAAGCAACCGAGCAGGAAATCATCCAGCGGGTTTTCCATCTCGGCGACAGAAATATTACCTCTTTGATGACCCACCGCAGTGATGTAATCTGGTTTGATGTCAATGACAATGAGCAGAGCATCAGAGAAAAAATCATGAAAGAGCCACATTCCGTTTATCCGGTATGCGACAAATCAATCGACCAGATCAAGGGGATTGTATCCATCAAGGATATGTATGTTACACCCGATGAGGTTTCTTTCAAGCATACCATGAAAAATCCTCTTTTTGTTCCGGAAAATATCAGCCCTTATCAACTGCTGGAAAAGTTTAAAGTCTCCAAAATCCATACCAGCTTTGTGGTGGACGAGTATGGAACCCTTCTTGGTTTGGTAACGTTGAATGATTTGCTGGAAGCGATCGTGGGAGACCTACCTCAACATGATTTGCAGGATTATGAAATCATTGAAAGGGAAGATGGAAGTTTTCTTGTTGATGCACAGATTCCGTTTTATGATTTCCTCACCAGGTTTGAAAAGGCAGATTGGATGAATGAAGGGGAGCAGGAATTTGATACACTCGCAGGATTCATCTTGCACTCTCTTGAGCGCATACCAGAAACCGGTGAACATTTTGAATGGAAAGGATTTGGTATTGAAATCATGGACATGGATGGTCATCGCATCGACAAGGTGTTGGTGAAATTATCAGACCAGATCCGCAGTGAAATGGAAGAAGAACAATAAGGAATATGGAGCTCTCTCTTCAACATAAAACGGCATTGGTTTGTGGCGGATCACAAGGAATTGGAAAAGCCATTGCCACAGAACTCGCCATGCTCGGAGCCTCTTGTATTTTGCTCTCAAGGAATTTGACCACTCTTCAACAGACCCTCAAAGAACTGCCCGTTACCGAAGGTCAATTCCATTCATGCCATGCAATTGATTTCAAGGATGTCGATGCCCTCAAGAAGCTTTTAGCCATCATTACAGAAGCGCATACCATTGACATCCTGATCAACAATACAGGTGGCCCCTCAGCCGGGCCAATAGAAACGGCAGATCCGCTGGCCTTCCAGGAAGCCTTCAGTCAACACCTTGTTTGCAACCACATCCTCACACAGGCAGTTATTCCTGCGATGAAACAAAATGGCTGGGGAAGGATCATCAATGTCATTTCAACTTCTGTGCGTATTCCACTGGATAACCTTGGCGTTTCCAATACCATCCGTGCAGCTGTTGCCTCATGGTCAAAAACCATGTCAAACGAATTGGCTGTGCATGGCATTACAGTGAACAGCCTGCTGCCAGGATTCATTTCCACTGCAAGACTGGAGGCTGTTGCTGAAAATTTTGCCGCAAGGGCGAACATTGAAAAGGCTGCCATGCAGGCTCAAATGAGAGCCTCCGTTCCTGCCAAGCGCTTTGGAACACCTGCTGAAATTGCTGCTGTTGCTGCTTTTGTGGCGTCTCCCGCAGCCTCTTACCTCAATGGAATCTGTATACCTGTAGATGGTGGCAGAACCGGAAGCATTTGACAATGAACAGATTCGAATTCAATGAAGCTTTTGCAGTGTCGCTTGATGCAGCTGATCCTTTACAAGGGTTCAGGAAGCAGTTCTTGGTGCCTGAAAAAAACGGAAAGCAGCGCATGTATTTTTTGGGAAATTCACTGGGTCTTCAGCCCAAATCAACTGCAACGGCCATCAATACGATCCTTCAGCATTGGGCTGATGAGGGTGTAGAATCTTTTTTTGCCGGAGAATCACCATGGTTGGATTTGCACAATGCCTTGCTTGAGCCATTGTCTGTTATTGCAGGCGCCAAGCCATCCGAACTCAGCGTGATGAACCAGCTGACGGTCAATATACATTTAATGCTGGTCAGTTTCTACCGCCCAATTGGTAAAAGGAAAAAAATACTGGTAGAATCCAAAGCATTCCCCAGTGATCAATATGCCATCCATTCATTTCTTCAACATCTGGGGCTTGACCCTTTGGAAATTCTGGTAGAAGTCAATGCAGGAAGTGAAAATCTTGCCATGCGCAATGAAGACATTGTACATGCTATCGAAAGCCACGCTGATGAACTGGCTTTGGTTTTCCTTGGTGGCATCAATTACTATACGGGTCAGTTGTTGGACATGGAGCAAATCAGCAAGGCCTCTCGCGACGCCGGTGCAATGGTTGGCTTTGACCTGGCCCATGCCATGGGCAATGTGAAATTGAGCCTACACGAGTGGGAAATTGATTTTGCCTGCTGGTGTTCCTATAAATACCTGAATGGTGGCCCTGGCGCAGTAGCTGCTGTATTTGTGCACGAGAGGCATCACGCAGACAAAACATTGAAAAGACTTACCGGTTGGTGGGGGTATGACAAAGCGGAAAGGTTTGCCATGAAGAATCGCTTTGTGCCAGAACCCGACGCAACAGGGTGGCAGTTGAGTACACCATCCATCTTGCTCTATGCCTGCCTTAAATCCTCCCTTGATATTTTTACCCAAGCCGGATGGACAACTATTTTGGCCAAGCAGGAAAAAATGATGGACTGGCTTTCCTCACTGATCAATGACCTTGGATCTGAACATTTTGAATGCCTTACACCTGATGCAAGAGGATGCCAGGTTTCCCTGTTGTTCAAAGAAAAAGGAAGGGAGGTTTATGACCTGCTTTTTGAGAAAGGGTTCATGGTGGATTGGCGGGAGCCCAATGTAATTCGCTTGGCACCAGTGCCGCTGTACAATACATTCACTGAAGTCTGGCATTTTTATAGCGCATTGAAAGCCATTATCTTTGAGGTATATGCAACAGACAAGCCCATTCAAGCATAGAAATAAAGGAAAACAATCGCTTTAATTTTCAAGTTTTTACCATGACCAAACAAGCACTGATCGATCATATAAGAGCAAAAAAATCTTATCTCTGTGTAGGGTTGGATACAGATCCCAGCAAGTTGCCTGAATGCATGTTGGCGGAAGAGGATCCTGTTTTTGCTTTCAACAAGGCCATCATCGATGCAACCTTGCCTTACTGTGTTTCCTACAAAATCAATACTGCTTTTTATGAGGCACAAGGCCTGCGCGGATGGGCTTCCATGGAAAAGACCGTGAATTATATTCCTGAATCACATTTCAGGATTGCCGATGCAAAGCGTGGAGATATTGGCAATACGTCCACCCAGTATGCCATTGCGTTTCTTCAAAATCTTCCCTTTGATGCCATCACCATTGCTCCCTACATGGGCGAGGACAGCGTGAAGCCATTCCTTCAGTTTGAAGGGAAATGGGCCATCGTACTCGGACTTACTTCCAACCCTGGTGCGGCTGATTTTGAATTGAAAGACTTGAAAGAACATGGCCGCTTGTACGAAAAAGTTATCCAAACTGTTGCTGGCTGGGGATCCACTGACAACCTGATGTTTGTGGTAGGCGCCACCAGGTCTGATGAATTCCTCAACCTCAGAAAAATATCACCCGATCATTTCTTTTTGGTGCCAGGTGTTGGAGCGCAGGGAGGTAGTCTGGCAGAAATTTCAGAGAAGGCCATGAACAAGGATGTGGGCTTGTTGGTCAATGTAAGCCGCGACATCATCTTTGCATCTTCAGGCAATGATTTCGCATCAGTGGCAGGAGAGAAGGCAAAGGCCTATGCTGCTGAAATGTCTCTCTATCTTTAACTCAACCGGTATGGAGCAATTGAAAAAAATCTATCAAAAATACAAGCCTGAAATCAGGGTAGGCATCGCTGTATTTGCAGGACTTTTTGCTTTCAAGATTGTGAAAGACCTTCTTGATCGGTTATGGCCTGATTGATTGCAGAATGGCTTCAGTAAGTTTCTTTGCCCATCTTCCATACTCAATTCCTGAAGGATGAAGTCCATCTTTGGCTACCAGCAAAGCGTTGGAGGTTGCTTCCCTGCTGCCCGCTGTGATAGAAACATAAGAAATGCCAGCAGCATCAGTGATCTTCTTGTTGATGGTATTGAACAGGTCTATTTCTTTTCCGATTTTCACCCTGTCCCTGCTGGCTGCAAAAGGCGTTGCTCCCCAATCAGGGATGCTCAGCACAAAAACATGTTGTTGGTTTCCTCCAGCAAAGGCAATGGCTTTTTTCAATAATTTTTCAAATTCCTGTTCATACATTGAGGGATCTTTTCCCCGGTATTGGTTGTTGACGCCAATCAGCAGGGTGACAATGTCGTAGGGTTGCGCAAAGGTTGTTTTCTCTATTCCAGCCATCAATTCATCCGTCGTCCAACCGGTTTTGGCAATGATTTCTGCTGCATGTACGCTCATGCCTTTGTTCCTCAGCAGTTGCACTGTCTGGTAGGGGAAAGATTCATAAATGGGAACAGATTCACCAATGGTATAGGAATCACCGAGGGCCAGGAAACTCCTTTGCTTTTGTGCAGTACTGTTCAATGCCATGGTCATCAGAAATGGTAGGGTGATAAAAAGCTGTTTCAGGCGGTTCATATGAGCCCGAATTTAGACAAAATGGGATTATCTTTATCCACAACCGAAAACCAACTGCATGAAACGGATTTTTTTCTTGATGCTCGTATTAGCAAGCTGCACGATTTCTTTTGCACAACAACTGCCTGTGGCCAAAGCCAACTATGAGCTGGCCGCCAGGTTCTCTCCCAAAAAATTGGAAAAAATGTTGTTCTCTACTGCCGTAGATCCTCATTGGATGAAAGGCGGCGTCAAGTTCTGGTACACCTTTGAAACAACCGCTGGTAAAAAATGGTATGTGGTGGATCCGGTAAAAATGTCCAAGGTTCCCATGTTCGATAATGATAAGTTGGCTGCATCCATCACAAGAATTGTCAAGGATCCTTTTGATGGCAAACATCTTTCCATCGATAACCTCAAATTTGTAAAGGATGAGAACTGGATCCAGTTCGAAGTGAAAAGTACCCAAGATGTTGAGAAAAAAGACTCCACCAAAAAAGGAACATCCACCAAAGAAAAAAAGGTTTTTCATTTTCAATACAACATCACCCTTGATTCACTTGTCGAATTGAAGGACCACAAGAAGCCAACGCCAAAGCCTTCATGGGCCAATGTTTCACCCGATCAGCAATGGGTGGTATTTGCAAGGGATTTTAACTTGTACAGGATGGATTCCGCCAACCTGCGCAAGGCTATTGCTAAAGAAGATGACAGTACCATTGTGGAGGAAAAATTGACCACAGATGGCATTGAAAATCATGGATTTGGCGAATCATTTGGTGAGACCAATCTTGAAAAGGCTGCCAACCGCAAAAAAAGAAAATTTGCAGGCCTGATGTGGTCTCCGAATTCAAAACATTTTGTGATCACAAGAACCGACAGCCGTAATGTAAAAGATCTCTGGGTTATCAATAGCATCGCGGAGCCACGTCCGACCCTGGAAACCTATAAATACCATATGCCTGGAGAAAAAGAGGCTCCCATCAGGGAAATGATGGTGTTTGACATGGCCACTAAAACAATGCAAAAGATTGATGCTTCCCAGTTCAAAGACCAGGAGTTGGGGATATGGTCTGCCAATGTTGAAAAAAGAGCCCGCGATGATGAGCGCCGCCCAATGATTTGGATGGGGGATGATACCAAGTTTTATTTCAGCAGAACAAGCCGTGATCTAAAAAGAATTGATGTTTGTGCGTTTGATCTTGCATCCAAACAAGTCAAGGTGCTGGTGGAAGAGAGAATGAATACCTATCTTGAAGTCCGCAAGCCATTGTTTTTTAACAATGGAAAGGAATTCATCCATTGGAGCGAACGCGATGGATGGGGGCATCTCTACCTCTATGATTCTTCTGGTAAAATGAAATCACAGATCACTTCAGGGCCATGGCATGTAGAGGAAATGGAGGACATTGATGACAAGACAAGAACAGTTTATTTTACCGCCAATGGCAAGGAGGCTGGAGAAGATCCCTACTACCTGCATTTGTACAAAACAGCGTTGGATGGCAGTGGTTTGAAACTCCTCAACCCCGGAGACCATGACCACAGCGCAAACCTTGATGATACCAGGCGTTTCTTTGTTGATAATTATTCCAGGGTCAATACTGCGCCCGTTTCTGCTTTGTTTGATGCAACAGGAAAGAAAATCATGGACCTGGAGAAAGCAGATCTTTCATCGCTGATGCATGCCGGTTACAAATTTCCTGAGCCCTTTATCGCCAAGGCAGATGATGGCATTACTGACCTGTATGGGGTGGTTTACAAGCCTTTTGATTTTGATTCCACCAAGAAATATCCGGTTATCGCTTACGTCTACCCCGGACCTCAGACAGAAGCAGTGAACAAAGCTTTTGGAAGAGGAATGGACCGCGTAGACAGGCTCGCGCAGTTTGGTT